>Ga0153996_1000215_pt1 | contig 27211 bp, 24 predicted proteins | sample TSNC080MetaG_FD_104728 | JGI IMG/M metagenome (GOLD analysis project Ga0153996, IMG submission 104728) | Attine ant fungus gardens microbial communities from North Carolina, USA - TSNC080 MetaG | ecosystem: Host-associated > Fungi > Mycelium > Unclassified | place: USA: North Carolina, Lumber...
AAATGGTCTTTCAAACGCCAGAATCGAGGCCGTCAACAATAAAATCAAGGTAACAATTCGTATGGGTTATGGGTTCAGAAATATTGATAATCTGATTGCATTGGTGAGGTTGAAATGTGGTGGGTTTGATATCATACTTCCAGGCAGAAAGAACCCACACTAATGGGGGATGACTCTTATTTATACTGCCTTTATATTCTTACAACTCCTACAGAAGTTCTTCTTTGCCAAAAAAACATGAGTAAATAACACAATGATTTTTTGTCATTTACTCATGCGAACAAGATTATGCATTTATTACTTCATTGATTCGATGATGCTATCGGCAAGCGCATCCATATCTGCCTCGTTGAGTTCATTCAAAGCGGAGCTTACTCTCACCATTTCGTCCAGCACATTGATCATCTTCATCTCGTTGTCCAGAAATTCACTAATCAATGCGCCGGATTTAGGCGCCCAGGATCCGTTTTCGATGACGGCGAACGTTCGGTTTTGCATATTGAGCGCTTTCATATCCATAAGGTAGTTATGCATTGGCGGGTAAATGCCGAGATTGTAAGTGACGGAAGCCAGCACCACGTTGCTCAGGCGGAAGGTTTCTGAAATCAGGTAGGAAACATGGGTGTTGGAAACGTCATATACATACACGTTGCTCATTCCCTTGTCGCATAGGAGCGAGGCCAGGGACTGGGCGGCATACTCGGTATTGCCATACATTGAAGCATACACGATCATAACGCCCTTTTCTTCGGTTTCATACCGGCTCCATTTGTCATATTTGTCCAAGATATAACCAAAATCAGACCTCCATACCGGCCCGTGCAGCGGACAGATGATCTTGATATCGATAGTGGCGGCTTTCTTAAGCAGAGCCTGGACAAAAGGGCCGTACTTGCCCACGATGTTGGTGTAGTACCGCCGCGCATCGTCAATCCAATCGCGGTCGAAATTGACCTCATCGTTGAACAGTTTGCCGTCCAAAGCGCCGAAAGAACCGAAAGCGTCGGCAGAGAACAACACGCCGTTAGTGAGATCAAAAGTCACCATAGCTTCCGGCCAGTGTACCATCGGAGCCGCCACAAAGGTAACTTGGTGCTTGCCAAACGAGCGGGTATCGCCTTCCCGCACTTCATCCTCGCGGCCGTCAATGTGAAAACCAAACTGTCTCATGATTATGAAAGCCTTTTCGGTGCTAATAATTTTGACGCCGGGATAACGCAGGACAATTTCTTCAATAGAACCGCCGTGATCCGGCTCCATATGGTTGATCACAAGATAGTCCAGCGGCCTGCCATCCAAAACGCCTTCCATATTTTTAATCATCTCGCGGCACACCGACCAGTCGACGGTGTCAAATAACACCGTTTTCTCATCCAGCAGCAGATAAGAGTTATACGAAATACCGCGAGGAATGGGATGAACATTCTCAAACAGCGCCAGGCGATGGTCATTTCCACCTACCCAATAGAGATCGTCAGTTACCTTTCTGACTGTATACATACAGCATCCTCCTTAATATTAAGATGTTTTTTCCTTTTGCCGCCTTACTCCTACACTTCAATAAACATATCTTTTTCTTCGCCGCACTCAGGACAGGTCCACTCATCAGGCAGTTTATCAAACAATGTGCCGGGAACGACTTCTCCTTCAGCGTCTCCTAGAGAAGGGTTGTATTCGTAGCCGCAGCCGCCGCATACATACAATTGATAAGGAGGAGCCGTCTTCTTTGGTTTTACCCGTTTCGTCTTCTTCATAGGAGGCGCCTCATTCTTGGATTGGCCATTATCGAGGGCGGCAGTAAGCAGCGGTAAAACCTCTTCTACATCGCCCACAATGCCATAATCGGCATTTTTGAAAATCTTGGCGTTGAGATTATTGTTAATAGCCACGATTGTTGCAGCATCTTTGATTCCTTTCAGATGCTGGCCTGCTCCCGAAATACCGCAGGCGATATACAAGTTACCCTTGAATTTCTGACCCGACATGCCGATATAGCGGTTAAGGGGCATATACTTAAGCGTCTCAGCTACCGGGCGAGAACAACCAATGGCGGCACCTGCCTGAACGGCTAGATCTTCGATCAATTTCATTTTTTCCTTCGCGCCAATACCCCTGCCAGCACTGACTACCCGCTCGGCTTGGGCAATCGGAGTATCCAGCGGAATTCCCACAGTAAAATCATAACCGTCTTTTTTCAGCGCCGCCACCAGCGCAACAACATGCTCAGCGGCAGGGCCATCTTTCCAAATCATCTTTTTGCGCACGCCCGTAACCGCGCCTTTTTTGCTTGCCCGTCCCTGTGTCTTGGGCTCCTTGCCGATAATATGCGAGGCGATAACCACGCGCTGGATCTCGTTGGTGCCCTCATAAATGGTGCATATTTTTGCATCCCGGTAGAATCGCTCCACATCAATGCCTTTGATATAACCGGTACCGCCATAAATCTGCAGCGCATCATTGACGATTTCAAGGCATCTGTCGGAGGTGTACTGTTTGGCCATGGCGGCTTCCATACCGTAGGGCTCGTGATTTTCTTTCAGTTCGGCGGCGCTGTATACGAGAAACCGGCAAGCGCGCAGCTTGGTGGCCATGTCGGCCAGCTTGAAAGAAATAATCTGCTGGTAAGCGATCGGTTTGCCAAATTGCTCCCGCTCCTTGGCGTATTCCAATGCGCTCTCGTAAGCGCCCTGCGCAATGCCTAGGGCCTGAGCGGCAATACCAATGCGCCCACCGTCCAGTGTGGCCATCGCGATACTGAAGCCCTGCCCCTCTTTGCCTAGTAAATTTTCTTTGGGCACTTTTACATTGTTGAAAATCAGCTCTGCGGTAGCGGAGGAGCGGATGCCCAGCTTGTCGTAATGCTCGCCAAAGGAAAAACCCTCCCAGCTCTTTTCCACAATAAATGCGCTGATGCCGCGGATGCCGATATCGGGGGTGGTAACGGCAAAGACGACGTAAATATCCGCTTTTGGTGCATTGGTGATAAAAATTTTGCCGCCGTTTAAAAGATAGTAATCCCCTTTCAGTTCGGCAGTCGTCTCGGTACCACTGGCATCACTGCCGGCTTCCGTCTCGGTTAGGCCGAAAGCTCCGATCTTCTCTCCTGTTGCCAATGGGACGAGATATTTCTTTTTTTGCTTTTCCGAACCGAACACCATAATGGGATAAGCTCCCAAAGAAACATGCGCTGATAAGATAACGCCGATACCGCCGTCTACTCGAGACAGCTCCTCAACGGCAATGGCGTAGCTGGTCATATCCATGCCAGCGCCGCCATACTCCTTCGGGTAAGGGATGCCCATCAGACCCAGCCGCCCCATCTTCCAGACAATTTCATCGGGAAATTGATTTTCTCGGTCCAGAATGGACGCTATAGGTTTAATTTCCGTTTCGGCAAATTCCCGGACCCTAACACGAAAAACCTCATGCTGCTCAGATGTTTTGAAATACATACTTCTGCCTCCTTTTGAATTTGTTCGTATTAATCATTGTTTATAATATGGACTAAAATAGTCCAGTTTAAAGCGAAATAAATTCTCGCCTGCAAGTCGGCGACCCCAGCTACTTTTTTAGACCGTCTCCAGCACTTTTGCCAATGTACGCTCACGCATGGCCTGTATAAAATCATTTTGCATCTTATGCAGTTCATTGTGTATCGAACAACGTCTGCCTCCTTCGTTATTGAGACAGCTGTATCCATCCCGCAGGCAATCGCTGATATACATGCTTCCCTCCACTGCGGTGTAGATGTCATATAAGGTGATAGATTGAGGATGGATAATCAGCCGATACCCCCCGCACGGCCCCCGATATCCTTTTACAATTGATGCCTTTTCCAGCTTTTTTTGTATCTTATAACAATAAGCCAGTGGAATATGTTCGTGAATGCAAATTTCTTTAACGGTAAGTTGAGGGGTATGTTCGTTGGCGCAGGCTTTCAGTTGTTCGTTTTTAACCAATGCCCGCAAAATGCGCAAGGCGTAATCATACTCTCGTGAAATAAACACTACATCACCATCTTGTTCAAATCATTCGTAAAAAAGTCTAATAATATTTTTAATCATGTATGGAAAGATATTCCATTACATATAGAATAATTTACTTGACTATTTTTGTCAAGATTATTAACATATTTATCTGACAGTAAAAACCCGCCTAAAATGGAGGTTTTTACGTGTTTTCACACAACATCTTTTTTAGTTATTCTATTCAGTACGAATTGAGTGAGAACCGCTACGCCGACCAGCAGTGCTTCGTCGGTAAAATCGAAGCGATCATTGTGCACGCATTTTTTCTTCTCCCGGTTTGGCAACACCGAGCCGGAAAAAAGCGCCATAAGACACTCTTTCCAGGAGCAGGGAAAGTCTTGGAGAGACCATTACAGGAGAAGGAAGCGGCAGGGCGTGACCTTCACCCAGCGCCTGGTCGTATGAAGGACCTAAACGGCACTCTTGACGCAGATAATGCAAAAAACTCATAATCTCAAATAATGCAATTTATCGCATGGCGATGCGGAACTCCCGCCGAATTACAGTCAACAATTTTTTCCTCATAGAAACAAGGGGACAGGGACTATGTTTCAGGCCTTCCAGATCCTTGTGGAAACAACATCCCTGTCCCCATGATTTTCTAACCTCTCCTTTCCTGAAACAACGTCCCTGTCCCCACGTTTTTGTTCATATAATTCAAAGGGATTACTGGCAGCTACTCAAAAACACAAAATGGAATGTTGACAAAGCAGAAATGCCGAAGTATACCGTTTTGCAGGCACAAAAAAGCCCTCAATCCCGATTCATCAAGACTTGAGAGCTTATTTTGCTGTCCTTTACCGTTCCGCGCCGGTTATCACGCGATAGGGCATTTTACTGTATCAAAAGGGGTGTTTTTCGCAAAAAAGTTGCCTGAACGAGTCTGTCTAAAAGGCGGCCCCGTCTTTGTCCTACCCGGAGTAACACAGCTTCTTATGTCGGTTTGGTGCTTTTTCCCTTTATATCTATGCCAGATTATGTTAGAATTAACATAAAGACTTCTTTCATTGTGGTGGTGATTATAATGGTTGATACCATATATTCTATTGGATACTCTGGTTTTCAAATAGATGATTTTATCAATCTTCTTAAATCAAAAAATATATCACTTGTCGTTGATGTTCGCAGCACACCGTATTCACAGTATTTTTCTGATTATAATAAGGATAGCCTTGAACTGCGATTAAAGAAGGAAAGGATTTACTATCGCAATTATGCAGAAGAATTTGGCGCACGACAAGAAGATCGCAAATATTATTTGAATACAGGTTATCTTGATTTTGACTTGTTTTCGAAATCATCAAATTTCCTATCCGGCGTGGATAAACTTGAAAAAAATATGGCTAAGGATTATACCTGTGTATTAATGTGTGCAGAAAAAGACCCTATTACCTGCCATCGGACGATATTAGTATCAAGAGCTTTTTTTAACGCAGGCTATAAAGTGCTACATCTGTTGCCAAATAATATTACAATGACACAAGGGGATATTGAGAACCGTTTAGTAGAAAAGTATTTCCCTAACAAAGACCAACTTACTTTATTTGACGAACATCTCAGCGCACAAGAATATATTTGCGAAGCTTATAAAAAGCAAAATGCGGCCATTGCCTACTCTATTGAGGGGGAAATAAAGTGAATGTTTACACCATTGGGTTTACACAAAAATCGGCAGAACAATTTTTTGAGCTGATAAAAAAAAACAATATTGAATTATTGGTTGATGTTAGATTGAATAACAAATCACAACTTGCAGGATTTACAAAGGGGAATGACCTTAGATACTTCCTATCAGAGATATGCCATTGTAAATATAAGCATTGCATTGAATACGCGCCAACAAAAGATATTTTAGATGGATATAAGAAAAAAGAGATAACTTGGGACGACTATGTTGAGCGATATATTAATCTTATGAATAAGCGCGGCGATTATAAAAATTTTATTGCAAAATTTGGTTCTTATAATAATATCTGCCTTTTATGTAGCGAGCCAACAGTAGAACATTGTCACCGTAAATTAATAGCTGAGTTAATTGCTCAGGATAGTCCGCAAGCTAAAATAACGCACATTTGAGGGAGGATAACCATGAAAAAAGAGGTTGTAATTCTAACAATGTCATCAAAAAATAAAAAATATTGTATTGCTGGCATAGACACTTGTAGTGGCGAATGGGTAAGGCTCGTATCTAATGATGAAGAAAGTCATGGTGCGCTCTCTAAGAAAGATGTAGAGTACAAAGATAGAACTTACTGCCAACCATTAGATGTTGTAAAAATATCAATTATTGAAGAAGCTCCATTAAAATACCAACCTGAGAATGTTCTTATTAATACAGAAAAATGGTGGGAAAAAATCGGTGAGTTTACGATAGATGATTTATTAGAATTGCATCCCCCGAAAGTCACACTTATTTATTAGGCAATCAATATGCCTATATAACCAAAGCAAAAATAGGCACTATAGGCCACTCGCTTATATTGGTTAAGGTGAAAAGTTTAACGATTTCCCACCCAACCGAACGTAAAACGAAAGCGACTTTTACATATAAGGGCGACCAGTATAATGACATCGCTGTCACTGACCCAGATTTTTACAGCATACCATCTGTACAATACAAAAAGGCGTTGCTGGTTATGAGCTTACCAGATACACCTTTTCCTGAAAACAAGTATTTCAAATTCATTGCGAAAATCTTTCGTTTAGACTAAAAATCTGGGGCTCGATACCCTGTACCGGCTAATACTTCTCGCGTTTATGCGGTTACTTTCTCTATTGTAGACGACAAGCCGGTAAACCGTCAATATCGGTACCACGCCGCGACAAAGAGCCGCCACACAACTACATCCTCGCCTTCATTAAGACCTGAGAGCATTTTGCACCGTTACCAGTGATACGGTTCTCCGCGGCTAATTTTAAACGCCCTGTATACCTGCTCGACTAGGAGTAGCCTTATCATCTGATGAGTAAATGTCATTTTGGAAAATGATATTCTTTCCTTGGCTGCCGCTATCGTTGCGGCTGACAGACCGAAGGCGCCGCCGATGACGAAAGTGATATCGCTTTGTCCGTTTAGCGCCAGACTGTCAAATTTGGCGGCAAGCTGCTCAGATGACAAGGCCTGGCCGGCTACATCCAGCACAATGAGATAGCTGCTCTGACGGACAGCTTTTAACAGGCGCTCCCCCTCCCGGGTGAGCGCCTGTTTCTTTTCGGCAGCAGACGGGTTTTCCGGCATCCGTTCCTCCGCAAGCTCAATGATGTCAAGTTTGCAGTAAGGCGCCAACCGTTTGAGAAATTCCTGAATACCGGCTGTTAAGTATTTTTCTTTAATTTTACCTATTGCTACAATTGAGATCTTCATGCTTATTGGTTAGACATTTCTTCTAACAAAATGTTAATCGTCTGATCCTGTCCGTCGCGTAAAATGACGACATCAACGCGGCTGCCTACTTGCTGGGCATCGAGTACTGACCTAAGCTCGGCGACACTGTTAGTTTCGACACCAGCCACCTTCAAGATAATATCGCCTTCACGCATACCGGCTTTAAATGCCGGGCCATTAGGAACTACCTTGGCCAAGTAAATGCCTTTTTTGAGGTTAAGCTCATAGCCATATTTTGCCGCTGTTGCCGGATCTAACGCACCGACACCAAGGTAAGCCCTGATAACTCTCCCTTTATCGATGAGTGACTGGAGAACAGGACGGGCGCTGTTGATGGGAATGGCAAAGCCAATGCCTTCGACGCCAGATATCGCAATTTTAGCACTGTTGATGCCGACAACAACGCCGTCGGCGTTGACAAGAGCCCCGCCGGAGTTGCCAGGGTTAATCGCGGCATCGGTTTGGATAAGCTTAAAACGCCGCTCCCCAATATCTAGCGAGCGATTAAGGGCGCTAATGACCCCGGTCGTTACACTGCCTTTAAACTCAAGTCCGAGTGGGTTGCCGATGGCAATGGCCGGCTCGCCGACCATGAGCGAGTCAGAGTCGCCCAGAACGGCAACAGGTAAATCAGTGGCGTCTACTTTGACGACAGCTAAATCAGTAGCCTGATCGCCACCGATAACCTTGCCTGTCAGTGTACGCCCGTCAGCAAGCGCTACGGCAATTTCCTGAGCATTCTGCACTACATGGTAGTTAGTGACAATATAGCCGTTAGCGTCAAAAATAACGCCTGAGCCTGAGCCTTGTTCAACAAGGACTTTACGGTTAAATATATCGCGGGCAAAAGCTTTATTGGTAATGCCGACAACAGCCGGACCGACAGATTGAGCTGCCCTGACGATAGGTGTATTGCGAGCTTCGGATATTTGCGCCTGAGCGGCTGGCGGCTGCAGAGCTTGGAACGGTGAACCGGAGCCATCAAGTTTTGGAGCTTTATCGGTCACATTGCCGCCACAGCCTACTACCAAAACAGCGCCAATAATCATGCTAACTAACGAAACTGCGATATAGGGCGTTACCCTCTTAAACCAATTATTCATGGAGATCGCCTCCTACTTAGTTTGTGGGAGTCCGGAAATTGTGGCTGGATAGGTAAGATGCAACGTAATATCTTGGCCAAGTGTGCACCCATTCGCTGTCAAAATATCAGCGATCGTGTCCTTGGCCAGCTCCGGCCTGTTGTTCTCCTGGCTTAGATGGGCCAGAAAAACATTGGTATGAGCCTTACGTTCCAGGCGCGCCAGTGTCCAGCCGGCATCGATGTTGGCTAAGTGGCCGCGATTACTCATAATCCGCCTTTTTAAATGCCAGGGATAGTTGCCGTTTTTCAGCATGTCAACATCATGGTTAGACTCCAGAACTAAAGCATCTGACAGCGCTAGCGCCGCCTTGACGGTCGGCGTGACAAAACCGAGGTCTGTGGCCACACATACTTTTGTCTTGCCGGTCTGCAGCCGAAAGCCGACAGGGTCGGCGGCGTCATGAGAGATGCTGAACGGTTCAACTTTAACTTTGCCAAGATCCAGGCTGTCGGGCAGCAACCGGCAGCATTCATCAGGCAATTCCGCCCGGCAGTACATAGACTGCCAAGTATCCGGCCGGGCGTAAGCCGTCAAGCGATATTTTTTAAGTAAGGTCTTTAGCCCATTGACATGATCGCGATGCTCATGGGTAATGAGCACACCGTCAAGCTCTTCGACTTTAATGCCAATTGTGTCGAGCGATTGTTTTATCCGCCTGGCGCTTATGCCGGCGTCTACCAATAGTTTAGTCTTGTCCATTTCAATATATGTAGCATTCCCAGTACTGCCGCTAGCCAAAACATGAATTTGCATAATTACCTCTTTATGAATATAACTTTTCAAAACAAGTATATATTCGACTTATATACGTGAAATCCTTTTCGACCGGTAACGATAATTAACCGCGACATTCCTGCGGCAGCCTAGCGCTAACAGCAGCCCGTACTTCAGTTGGCAGCGCAGCCAGCAAAACGGAGCTAATCTCCTGCAAGCGGGCGCGTGTTTTAGCCTCAAAGCGCAAGGTAAACAGCGGTTCGGTTACTGACGCGCGGATCATTGCCCACCCATCGGCAAATTCAAGCCTGACACCATCAATCAAATTGGGCTTATGTACGACTAGCCGCTCAGCTACTTGCTCCAGCACAAGGCTTTTGTCTGAACCATGATAAGGAACGCGGATGTCGGGTGTCAGCAAATAGTTGGGAATAGCATCGACTTGTGTGGCCAGACTTCCGTGGCGGGTTACTAATTCGCATACCTTGAGTCCGGAAAACATACCATCATCATACCCCAGTTCCCGGAAAAAGAAATGCCCGCTGATTTCGCCGGCAAACAGGGCATTTTCCTGGATAAAGGCCGACTTGCTAAACGTATGTCCGGCTCGGGCCATAACGGGATGTCCGCCGGCTTTAGTCACTTGCTCCGGTACGACCATCGAGCACTTGGCATCATAGATAATAGTCCCTGTTTCGCGGCTAAGATAATGCTGAGCAAGCAGCACCATGATGTCGTCATTGTCAAGAGCCCGTCCATTCTCATCGACAAATCCCACCCGGTCACCGTCGCCGTCAAATCCGATGCCCAGATCCGCTCCCCTGGCCTGTACGGCTTGTCCCAGCGCCACCAGGTTTTCGGCCAATGCCGGGTTAGGGGCGTGGTTGGGAAATCGTCCGTCTGCTGTACAGTTAAGCGCAATAACTTCATACCCCAAACGTTGAAACAGCCTGGGGGCAATCGTGGCTGTTGCGCCGTTACCGGCATCAAGCACGACTTTTAGGCTTCCCGTCCGGGCTTTACCGGCTGTATAATCAAGGTAACTGGCAATAGCTGGCAACTGCTTCACCGTACCTGAACCGTGCGTCCTGGCGTTCATTACCACCAGCTGCCCGATTTCGGCAATATCCGCCTCGCTGACCGGCTGGGGGCCGAGTACCAGTTTAAAACCGTTGTACTCAGCCGGATTGTGAGAGGCTGTTACCATGACGCCGCCGGTTGCGCCGGTAACCTTAAGGGCATAGTAAAAGACGGGAGTAGCAACAGTGCCAATATCGATTACCTGGCAGCCTGCTTCAGCCAGAGTGTCAATCATAATGCGCTGCAGTCCGGGAGTTGACAGCCTGATATCACCGCCAACTACAACTTTTTGCCCGGTAAGCTTGACACCGACAGCACAGGCAATCCGTCTGGCCATGACATCATTCAATTCTTTGCCGGCCACACCGCGTATATCGCAAGCTTTGAAAATACTCATAGATATTCCCTTTCCTTTGAACCTTAGTGGATGCTATCTACATCAGCCAAGCCTTCATGCTTTATGTATAGTCTTACTATGTATTGTAGCATTCCTCCCGGCTGTCTTCAAGATCAGGTTAGTCAGATTGATCCACCGGCGTCGGTTGTACGCCGACCGGCGGCTGTGACATGAGCCGATTTTTTGGGTATGCAAAAAGAGGACATGCCGCCAGCATATCCTCTATTTGTCCCGCTTAGTCACTTGCTGCATATTTCCCTGAGCCCACCGATTAACGCCGGTCTCAAAAGCGTCTCTATCCATTCCAAGTGTTTTTTTAAGAGCGTTATCTAACTTTACACCAGCTTTGAGACAGCTGATGACTTGATCCAGTTTTTCATCACCATGGACTTCGGCAATATAGCGTACGGCTGCCAGCGACTGGCGATAGGCCAGAGCCTGGTTAGGCAATTCATCAAAATCATTATTAAGCTGATCCATTGTATACAGGTCGCCTGACAGTCGGTTTTTGACAGTTACCCATTCGTAACCATTGATCCGGTATTCCGCATACTGGGCTAAACCTTCGGTAAACCAACGGCTATAATTGCCTCTAGCGACATGATCAAGCACCAAGTGAGTGAACTCATGAACAACAGGGCCGACAGTGATAAATTCTTGTGCCGACAGGCTGTTTTTCATCCAGACTTTGGGCGACAGGATTTGGATCACGCCGCCCCAGTAAAAGCCCATAGCACTGTCATCACCGGCCCAGCCGAATGCTTGTTTCATGACCTGACGATCCGGGTACACCAACACTTGAGTTTTTCCGCCCGGAGTATAGTCGAGTATTGTTGTTACAGGCGCAAAAGCAGCCTCGGCCGCCTCAGCCACCATATCGACCATATCGGCATCCTCCAGGGTATACTTAATGATAAAATGCGGTGTTTCTTTGACCAGCATATCTTTGGTCTGATAATCAATCTTAAGCTCTATTACCTGCCGTATCAGGGGGTACAGCCACATATGCGGACGCCCCGGAACGATACTGAACAGCAGACAAGCTAAGACTAGACCAACTACCGCCGGCATGCCGCCGGGAATGCTTTGCATAAACGTACGCATGATGTTCTGCCCTCCTTTCGAGCAAGTAAAGGACATTATATCATACATACTAGTTTACTTCTATGGTTGTTTATGTAAATTAATAAAAGCAGGATTGCATCACTACACTCAAGCGATGCAATCCTGCTTGCAATTATAAAGGAGACAAACTCTTCAGGTGGGTTTTTTCCCATCTAAAGTTAGTCGATCTTATCCGAATAACTTAGCCGTTCTTAACTCCCGCTTGCAGAAGAGGGATCTTAAAGCGGCTTAATCATCAGGTCAATCCGTACTGTCTGCCGGCAGAGGGCCGCCGACGATGGCAACGCCCGCACTCGTACCGAGTCTTGTAGCCCCGGCCGCAATAAACTCCAGCGCCTGCTCTCTGGTCCGAATGCCGCCTGAAGCTTTAATACCGATAGCGTCACCGGCAATTTGCTTGAATAACTTGATATCGTGTACTGTCGCTCCGCCCGGTCCCATTCCTGTTGAAGTTTTAATAAACTGGGCGCCGGCTTCGATAACAGCACTGACGGCACGACGCTTCTCGTCGTCAGTGAGCAGCCCAGTCTCAACGATCACTTTGACGGCAGCGTTGTCGGATGCTAAAACGACTTGCCTGATATCGTCGGCAACAATATCCCACAGACCCGCTTTGGCAGCACTAATATGCATAACCATATCAAGCTCATCAGCTTTGCGAAGAACGGCTTCCTTGGCTTCTGCCACTTTGACAGCGGTAAAGGTGGCGCCCAGGGGAAAGCCTATGACAACAGCGGTTTTAACGCCTGAACCGGCTACTCGTTGGGCAGCCAGACCCGCAAAAACAGGGTTTACACATACGGCAGCAAATTTGTAACTGACAGCTTGCTCGCACAGCTGGATAATATCCGCAACACTGCCTGCTGGTTTGAGGAGAGTATGATCGATATAGCCGGCTACGTTCAGGATGCTAGCCACAGCCATCTAGCTTACTGCTGCAGCCTTAGCCTGACAGGCAGGACACATGCCATAAAAATAGAATTGCTGCCCTTGAATGACATAGGAGGTCTTAGACGCTGCTTTATCAATAAAGTCATTGGCATCTACACCATACAAATCATCTACACGATTACAGGTCATGCAACGAATATGGGGATGATTTGTGGTTACAGCATCATAGCGGAAACTGTCTTCCCCAACATTGAGCACCTGCACCATATTAAGCTCTTTTAAGATCTCTATTGTCTTATACACTGTCGCTAAGCTCATTGTTGGATAGAGCGGCTGAAGCTCATTGTAAATCATTTCGGCGCTGGGATGGCTTTTGCTGGCCACTAAAGCGCTATAAATAGCCAACCGCTGCGGTGTAACTTTAAATCCTTTGTCACGTAAAAACGTGGTAACACAAATATCCACTAGACTCACCTTCCGTTTAAAAGTTTCCTATATGAATTCCCATTGGAAAATTGTTATTGAGTAATTCTTAGTTAATTTTACCTCCCAATGAGGATGAATGTCAAGACACTTATGCGTTAATACAGTAAAACATTTACAGAAAAATTTGCCAGACACGACTGATGGTAATTAGCTCAAGTTTCGCACCTTAAAATAGGCAGTAAAGCCATGATATAAGTGTTACATTTTTTACGTAGTACTTTTATCTTAAACATTGAGTCAAGACTCCCGCCTCTACAGGCGGTTTCAGTTCAGGTGGAGCAGACTCTCCACCTGAACCCCCGATGTTTCAGTTTACTGAAACAAGTTCACTTCATTGGTTTTTCTTTAGATTTTTCTCTGCGAAACTTGAGTAATTGACAAAAAGACCGCTCACCACCTGACCAGGACGGCCTGGGGGAAGAGCGATCTTTTCAGGGCGCATCGTTTAGTCCCTGGATAATGTCAACTAAACTTCAGATGGGGTAAAAACCCCACCTCAAGCTAAGTTTCTCTTTATTGACTTTGTCCGCTAAATTGCGATTTAACTTGAGCAATATCTTGAGGATTGGCATTTTTTACATTGTAGTAACCTTTTTGCTGCATAGCGTCAAAAATTTGTTGTTGCTGGTTATGCACATCACCTAAGACGGTCAGGTAGTCGCGGCGGAGAGTATCGCTGCTAGCTTCAAGGGCAAAAGTATTGACAGCAGCAGCTGTATATTTTGCATTTTCAAGAGCAAGCTGCAAAAGCTCCTTATCGGTCAGGCTGATAGCTTGGCCGCTCATGCCTGATTGCGTAGTTTGCCCTGATTGTTGACCCATTTGTGCCACAGTAAATTCACCTCAGTTATTGAAAATTTTGTCCTGCATTTAAATGCTTGCTCAGTGTTTGAAAATGCTGCTGGCTTTTTTGTGCAAGCTGCTGAAAAAGCTGCTTAGTTTGGGCATCCTGTACAGAGCTGGCAAAATAAGACATTGTCTTGGTGCAATTCTGCTCCATACTCAGGAAGTCTTCCAGATGCATCAGTTCTTTTGATGATAACACATGTATCCCTCCTTTCAATTCCATTCATAGCATGTGCAAGTCTTACCCCAGCTATTCTCTCTTTTGGATATAATTTGTATTCATCTTAAACATTGAGTCAAGACTCCCGCCTCTACAGGCGGTTTCAGTTCAGGTGGAGTAGACTCTCCACCTGAACCCCCGATGTTTCAGATTTACTGAAACAAGTTCACTCAGCATTGTGACACTCGACGCGGTTACGTCCCTGCTGCTTGGCACGATAAAGAGCCTGATCAGCACTATCAATCAGCTTTCTTGCCGGCTCTTCCCAGCCGCTATCGCTCTCAAAGGTGGCAATACCCAGACTGACTGTAATCGTAATGATATTTGTATCGACTTCAAACTTGGCCGCTTTAATATGCTGACGGAATGTTTCCGCCAGTTTGGCCGCATCACCAAGACATGTTTCAGGGAGAATGACGGCAAACTCCTCGCCGCCATAGCGGGCGCTCATATCTGTCGGGCGAAAGCGTTCTTTGATCATAGCCCCCATCTTTTGCAGTATTACGTCGCCGGCCAGATGTCCCCAGGTATCATTGACTTTTTTGAAAAAATCAATGTCAAGCATTACCAGGCTAAGCGGGCGATGATACGTCAGTGTACGGCTAATTTCTCGGCCCAGATAAATTTCAAACTGCCGACGGTTAGCTAAGCGGGTCAGCGGATCAGTCAGCGCCATTGCTTGAAAATGATCGTACAAATAGGCGCGTTCAAGGCCGATAGCTGTTTGGCAGGCAATTGCTCCAAGAATAAGATCTTTTCCACGAGGAATTTCCTGCATCGGGTTATTCCAGCCCAGTACGATTAGCCCTTGTAGCTTGCCGCTGGCCAGCAGCGGTACAATATTAAGGCGACGAGACATGAATACCGACATGGTAATGAGTCTGTGCTCGCTCTCACCGGCTGCGTTGTCATCCATAGAACTTATTCCGCTCCACGGCCAGGCCATTTTTCCGTCTGAAAATACCCGTTGCATATGATCTAGCTCTTTTTGTTCAAAACCAATTGCAAATACGTATTCTGTATGAATGCCGTCATCCCTGTGATGCATGATAAAAGACGCAGCCCCATTGGCCGAAAACAACTTATATAGCTTTTCCGCAATTTTACTCAAAATGCCGGATGGCGACTGCTGTACAGTTAAGTCTTTAACAACATCGTATAATAAAGTAAGCTCGGCATAATCTTCCACTGTCGATTCATAAGCACGGACATTCTTAATTGCTTCACCGGCATGGTGGGAAAATACACTAAGGAACTGGGCATCCTCCTGAGTAAATCCATGATCTTTACGAGAAAACAGCCCAAGCACACCGATAACATCACCATTATGCCTGATCGGGGCGCCAACCATCGATTTTAATCCTGCCTGGCAAATGGCATCGCTTATTCGCTCAGGGGAATGAGCGATATTATCGACAACAACCGATTTCTTTTCAGTAAGCACTTTACCCATAAAACTATTGTCGGGGCGCATTTTCTCCAACGGCTTAAAACTGCTGTTATAGGCCACAACCTTGAGCGTGTTGTTTTCAACCAGAGCCAAATAGACGTGCTCACATCGAAAAACGGTTCCTGTTGCCGTTACGACCTGCTGCAGCATGCCCTCCAAATCATGCTTTGAGGCCAGAATTGCGCCTAGCTGAATAAAGGCCTGCTGCCGTATCCGATCGCTGTCTTTTGTTTCCTTGTACAAAGCCACATTCTCCGAAACCATATTCCTGAGTCTGCGATTGAGACGGGAAATGCGCATATACGGACGCAAAATTGATGTGCGCAACAGTAAACGCAAAACGCAGTAATAGGCAATTATCTTATAAATATGCCCGATAAAACTAAAACGGTCATATTCATGAACGCTTAGGACAGAAGCCATGCCGGTTACAAAAATAAAAACAAGACCGACACGCAGCGAAAATACTGAATTCAACGGCAAGTTGCGAGCGCCATACACATAAATAGTAAGCAAATTCAGCAGCATACAGACATATTCAGCAGAAAGCTTCTCAATCGTCGGTCCCTGCTCCGGCATATACATTGGAGCTAAGGCATTTTCAAATAAGAGCACTGTCAAAAATAGGGCGATGCTCGTCGCTATTGTTACTGTCAAAAGATACATTCGGTGAAACACAGGACTTTTACTATGGCGCGGAATATAAACAGCCACCAGTAATCCGGCGCTTACGAGTAACCGGCTGATTATCCAAAACATGTATGATTTATTCTCGCTGTTAAGCGTTACAAAGTCCGGCATGCCCTTACAAGACATTGAATGAGCAAAATCAAACAGGCCGGCCGCCAAAAACACCATGGCTATCACCAGGTCACGGCTATCCTTAGTCTGAGACCAGCCATGCCAGACCACGGTAAAGATACTAAATGCGATCATCATGCAGGCCATTTCAAATACAGTATGGGTTACCGGGTAAAATTTATCAGGAAACACCATATAAAACAGCTCGGGCATCCAGGACAATAAGCCCAATATTCCAAATAGCACTGACGTAAGCGCTGCTAACTGTACATTAGCTTTCATTGTTTTTGTTAAAATCGACATCATTATCCTCCTTCTTAGGTAGAGTGGTTATTAGCCAACGCTACTTAGTAACATAATATGCCGAAATAATAATTGGTGTGCTTGCGTAGTTATCAAAGTAATGGTCAGTGAGGACATGCAGCCCTAGTGCCGCTTTGTCGGCAAAACAATAAAACGTCACGCAATTTTTAAGGCGTGACGTTTTAGCAGTGACTAAGGTCGACTTAGTTTCAGATGGGATAAAGACCCCGACTGAAACTAAGTCTCTCTTTATTGTTTTGCCATCCACTTTACTATTGTTCTAATAGCGCAAACTGATTATAATAATGTAAGAAACCTATTAATTAATAATAGAAATGGGGAACATATGCTACTTACAGAAATTTCTGCGGTTATTGCCCGTGAGCTAAATGTTAAACCTCACCAAGTGACGGCCGTAATCACTTTGCTGGATGACGGCAATACCGTTCCGTTTATTGCCCGCTACCGGAAAGAAGCTACCGGAGAATTGAATGAAGATCATATCCGCACGGTGGAAGAACGTGTCCAATACTTAAGAAATCTAGTCAAGCGCCAAGAGGAAATACTGGCCAGTATTGAAGCCCAGGGTAAGCTGACTCCTGAATTAACTCACGCCATTCAGTCGACCGCCAAGCTGCAGGAATTAGAAGACCTGTACCTGCCTTACCGTCCGAAGAAAAGGACTAGAGCCCTGATTGCCCGTGAAAAAGGTTTGGAGCCATTGGCCGATACCCTGCTGGCTCAGCAAATGATAACCGGCAACCCGCTCGACCTAGCCAAGCAATACATTAATGAAGCTCTTGAAGTGACAACGGCTGAACTGGCACTGGCCGGCGCTCAAGATATCATCGCGGAGAACGTCAGCGAACAAGCCGATATACGGGCCATTCTCCGCAAAGAGTTATGGCAAAAAGCCGAAATCACCAGCCACCTAGCAGTGGCTGAAGCCGACGCTAAAGAGTTTCTGATGTATAAAGAGTACCGAGAGCCGGTAAAACGTATGCCGGCCCATCGTATTTTAGCCGTCAACCGTGGCGAAAGCAAAAACACGCTCAAAGTCGACCTCGTCGTCGATCATCAAGCCAATATCGGCTTGATTGCCAACAAAGTAATAACAGGCCGTTCAATCTTTAGCGAATTGATCAAAGAGGCCATAGCCGACGGCTATAAGCGTCTGCTATTTCCGGCTCTCGACCGGGAAATACGGGCTCTTTTGACTGAAAACGCCGAGAAACAGGCTATCCGTGTCTTTGGCCTTAATCTTCGCCAATTACTGATTCAAGCGCCTTTAGCCGGACACACCGTTATGGGCCTGGACCCTGGCTACCGCACCGGCTGTAAAGTAGCCGTCGTCAGCCCTACCGGCGCCGTATTGGCGATCGACACGCTATACATAACGATGAGTGAGCGGCAGCGTCAAGAAGCGGCTATAAGAGCTCTGGAAGCCATCAAAACCCATGGCGTAACCCTAATCGCAATTGGCAACGGCACAGCTTCATACGAAACCGAGGAATTTGCCGCCAACCTCATCAACACCCATAATCTGAACGTTCATTATATCATTGCCAACGAGGCCGGAGCCTCGGTATACTCAGCTTCCAAGCTGGCCAAAGACGAATTGCCTAACCTGGATGTTTCGATCAGGGGCGCGGTGTCAATTGCCCGCCGGATTCAGGACCCTTTAGCTGAACTTGTCAAAATTGATCCTAAATCGATTGGCGTTGGCCAGTACCAGCATGATGTAAACCAAAAGGAACTTGGCAATACATTGGCCAACGTCGTAGAGTCGTGCGTCAATCACGTCGGCGTCGAGCTTAACACAGCGTCACCGGCACTGTTAACTCATGTGGCCGGCATAACTGCCGGTGTCGCCAAAAATATTGTCGCCTATCGCACTGAAAATGGCATATTTAAAAACCGCAAAGAGCTCTTAAAAGTGCCCCGGCTGGGTCCGTCGGCCTATACCCAATGCGCCGGCTTTCTGCGCATTGCCCAGGCAGCCAATCCCTTAGACAATACGCCGGTCCACCCTGAATCTTATGCAGTCGCTGAGGCTGTTTTAGGCAAGCTAGGTTTTGCGCTAAAGGACCTATTGGATAAAAACCGTCTAACGCTGCTGCAACAGACAGTACTGACAGCCGACGCCAAAAAATTGGCAGCAGAACTAAATGCCGGCGAACCAACCGTGCGCGATATCCTTGGGGCTCTCGCTAAACCGGGACGCGACCCGCGCGAAGATGTGCCGCCTCCCCAAACCCGCAAGAATATAGTAAAACTATCTGACATTACTCCCGGCACCATCGTCAAAGGCACAGTGCACAATGTTACTGATTTTGGCGCATTTGTCGATATCGGCATCAAAATCAACGGCCTTATTCACCGCTCAGAACTGAGCCACAAGCCGTTCCGCCATCCTATTGATGTTATCTCAGTCGGTGACATCCTCGATGTCATGGTTATCAGCGTCGACGAAGCCCGTCAACGCATTGGCCTCAGTCTCAAACAAGTGCCTAAACAGTGAACTTGTTTCAGTAAATCTGAAACATCGGGGGTTCAGGTGGAGAGTCTACTCCACCTGAACTTAAGCCGCCTGTAGAGGCGGGAGTCTTGACTCAATGTTTAAGAAAAAGCCAAAACCCTGTAGTCCAACAGCGCCGGATACAGGGTCTTTTGCTGCTTATTCCCGCAAAGCGCTAAACGGCTCACTGCCATATACCTTACTTTCAAGTTCGTTATTTAACTCGTCAGCCACTGTTTTTAATAAGTAAATCCGATCTTTGAGCACACTGACAAGCGATTCATCGTCAATCTCGCTCAGATTAATCGCCGTACTTAACAGTCCGCCGGTAATGCCGGCATTAGCGGCTGCCACCCCGGCCATTAAGTCACTAATAACCAGCTTATCGACCACACTGATAATAGCTTGACCAATTTCGATAACCTCCAGACAGGCTTTAGCTGTCTCCAGCGGCGCCTCGGCAGCCTGGCGTAATGATTTTTGCATGGCCGCAGCCCGCACCTGCTCTGCTTTGAGCGTCGGCGCGGGCAGAGCGGCAGCCGCCAATAGCCCCCGCAAGGCCAACGCGTCCCTGTCGATTAGAGTAGTAAGCTCAATATGCAGCCTGGACAGGTCAGCCAGCTGCGCTGTCAATAAGTCGTGCTGCCCGGCTAGCTTCGGACTTTTCAACGAATAATCTACTGCCATCTTCAACAGTGACGCTCCCATCAGTCCAGCCACGGCTGCCGCACTGCCGCCCCCTGGCGCACCATCGGCTTGAGCAAGTTTAGCAACGAACTCGTTAATGCTAAGTTGGCTAAGCATTTTTTCCTCCAAAAATTCAATGTTTCACTACTATAAACGTATTTTACCAAATATTTTATTGAAAATACATAAAATATTTGCCGGCTTACAGACGCTATCGCTGAGGAAGCCTTGTGCCGGCTTACTGCCGCAACAATTGCGATAATGTTACAATCATTCACAGGAAACAAGATATTTTGCGGCGAATTTGTTTATTAACAAGTTTTCGCTGTCAGGCAATGCCTCAGAGTTACTATCTGACAGCCATAAGGAGGCATTATGGACGATAACCAACTCCTCTTTGCTCTCGATATTGGCACACGTAGTGTTATTGGTTTGGTCGGAGAAACGAACAACGGGACAATCAGCTTGCTGGCATCAGACCGGGAGGAGCACAATACCAGAGCCATGCTGGACGGGCAAATTCATGATGTGCAGGAAGTAGCCGAGGTATTGACATTAGTCAAAGAACGCCTGGAGTCGACGGTCGGGCCGCTGAGCAAAGTCGCGGTGGCCGCCGCTGGCCGTGCGTTGTATACGCTCCGGGCATGCGCCGAACTTGACACCGGCTCACGCGGACTCCTCACTGTTGAGGATGAGCGTTCGCTGGAACTGGCCGGTATCCAAACGGCCCAGGCCAGGCTGGCCACCTCAGGTACAGTGCCTGAGCCATCTGACTATTACTGTGTCGGTTACAGCGTCATCAGCTTTAGTCTCGACGGCAACCCGATCAAGCGGCTAGTCGGGCAGCGCGGCAAGCGTGTTGGCCTTGAGGTAATCGCCACCTTTCTGCCGCGACAGGTTATTGATTCATTGCAATCGGCCGTCCAGGCAGCAGGACTAGAAATGTCCACCTTGACCCTCGAGCCGATAGCGGCCATCAACGTCCTCATTCCACCGACAATGCGCCACCTCAATCTGGTGCTTATCGACATCGGCGCCGGTACGTCAGACATCGCTATTACCCGTGACGGCTCAGTCGTTGCTTATGGCATGGTGCCTGTTGCCGGTGACGAAATTACGGAAGCAATATCACAGCACTTTCTCCTGGACTTCAATGTGGCCGAAGCTGTTAAACGTCAGTTAGGCAGCGTCAAAAAGAAAAAGCTGTCCTTTACCGATGTACTCGGCATGTCCCACAAGCTACCGGCTCAAGACATTATTAATGCCATGAAGCCTAAAGTCTCCGAACTCGCAGACGCGATTGCCATTGAAATACTAGCCCTCAATACTGACCCTCCCCAGGCTGTGCTGCTTGTCGGCGGCGGCGCTCTGACACCGTTATTGCCTGAGGCTCTGGCTCAGGCTCTTGATATCCCCCCCGCCCGAATTGCTATTCGCTGCCCGGAGCTGCTGCAAGGCATCACGGCTATCCCGGACGAACTGCGTACACCCGATGCTGTAACCCCGCTCGGAATTTTAAAACTGGCCGGCGGCAGTACGCTGAGCTTTGTTAATGTCATAGTCAATGAGCGCAGTATCCGCCTGTTCAACCTCAGTCAGCTGACTGTGGCCGATGCTCTCTTAGCTGCAGGTATTGATATCCGGGCGCTGCGCGGTCGTCCAGGCATGGGGATGACGATTACGGTTAACGGTAAAACTCGGTTTATTGCCGGCAGTTACGGCACGCCCGGCCAAATATTGCTGGCAGGGCAACCAGTCCAGCTTAACCATCGCCTCCACGAACGAGATATGTTTAGAGTGACATTAGGTACTGACGGCACAGCTCCGACGCCAGTAGTTACAGATGTGACGCCCATCCCCCCGCCTCTTAGCATTCAATTTGATGGTGAGCAGCATGACATTAGGCTCCCTATCATGATTAACGGGCAGCCAGGTCAAGCCGATACTGTGCTGCACGATCGCGATCAAGTCGAATTCCACGGGGTTATCTCTCTTGCCCAGATGCTTGACCAACTGGGAGTGAGTCCGGAACCTGCCGAACACAACTATCAAGTAAACGGAACCCCGCGTTCTTATAAGGTGTGGCCCCAATATACAGTCAATGCCACGCCGGCCTCACTTGACTGCCTGTTGGTTGCCGGCGATATTATCGAGACACTTCGGCTGCCACCACCTACCCTCGGGGATATCCTCGGAATTAGCGACAGCGACAGCAGCTCGACAATCAACGTACTATTTAACAGTGTAAACTGTGCGGTGCCTGTCCGCCGCTATCTAGTACGCGTAGGCGGGCGGCCGGCCGAAATAAACAAGCCGGTACTTGAAGACAGCGAGATTGAGCTGATTGCTGCTACTGCACCGCAACCGCTGATCAGTGATGTGCTGCTGGCTGCCGATTTCTCACCATGCGACCTGCCGGCCGCCAGTAGGGTAACCGTGCTGTTAAACGGACAAGCGGCCGAATATACAGCTGCTGTCAAGCACGGCGATCGTGTAGATATAAAAATAGAAAGCCATTCTTTCTCTTAAAGTAAGAAAGTCACAAGGGGACTGTGAGGCAACTTAGCGCTAAGTTGTTTCCACAGTCCCTTGTTAAGATTTAGTTCTAACTTCCCTTGAACTTATTTATCCAATGCCTAAACTTCAGATGGGGTAAAAACCGCATCTGAAGCTAAGTCCCTCATTATAAAAGGTTTGAATCCAATTTGAGCATAACCTTTTCAAGCTCTTCCAAGTTGCGTTTGCCCTCTGCTGCCCGTTGGATACCCATTTCTGTAATTAAATACTCAACCAATAACATGACGCCAATCTGCGAATGCTGAAAAGACAAACTTTCAAATGCACATGGTAAAACTGTGTCTGCCAACGCAGCCAGCGGCGAAGCATAGCCGTCAGTAATAGCGACTATACGCGCGCCTTTTTCTCTAGCCACGCGACAAACCTCTACCGTCTGTTTCGCATAGCGGGGCAAACTGATTGCCAAAACGAGATCGTTTGTTGTCAAATTAGATATCAGCATTTGCATTCGCACAGACTCAGGAAGAAGCAGCTCACATTTGACTCCAAGGCGAATTAGGCCGTCACTCAGGTAATGCGCCATTGGAAAACTGGTACGAATACCAATGACGTAGATGTTTTGAGCTGCATTTAATAATGCAAACGTTTTTTCAATGGTCTCATCTGATAAAAACTCTACTGTCTTATCAATATTTTTAATTTGAACTGCCGTACATTCTAAAAGAATCTTATTGCAACCGATTTTCTCCAAATTTTGTTCTAATCGCTTGGACGGAGCAATCTTATCCCGCAATAACTCCTGCAAGTCTTTTTGAAATTGTGAATAACCAGTATACTGAAGCGCGTACGCCACACGCATAATTGTCGCCACACTTACTTTTGTCAGGCCGGCCAATTGTTCAACCGTCAAAAATGCTACTTCCGTAGGATTTTTCAAAATATAGTCGCCAACTTTACGCTGTGCATAAGTAAAATTCTCAATTTGTTCTTTTAATAGTTTCAAAACATCTTTCTGCATCTGAATCCCACCATTCGCATATCTTTCGGCTTAATTATACTGCATATTGACGACAATTGTAAATTTTTTAGCTGTGCACCACATACCATAGGTCTACACTAACACATAATTAATGGCTTTAGGGATTCGTCCCCAAAGCCGTTAATTTGTTGATCGATATTTTAATGATCTATATAGCCTCCCATGCCCAGATCAAATGCATATTAGTCGGCCATTGACTGCAAACAATGCATTCCATTCTATCGAACCCGTATAAGTGTGCAGGATTATCAACTAAAAACTATCTGTAACAATCGTCAATCAATTGGCAGTTCAGTTTTTCCAGTGTTTTATCCACCCATGATTTATCGCGAGGAATGCGATCTTTGATTCCCTGGATAATCTGTTGCTCTTTAGCCAGCTTGGCTTTGGCTTTTTCCAGAACAGCAAGAGCATCTGCCGGTCTGATAATAACAATGCCATCTTGGTCGCCTACCACAATATCCCCGGGGTAAACAATGACCCCTCCACAGCTGATAGGAACATTGATTTCGCCCGGACCGTCTTTATACGGCCCTCTGGGCTGAACACCGGCCGCATATACCGGCATAGCAAGCATTTTCATTGCTTCCGCATCACGAATAGCCCCGTCGATTACAACACCGGCCAGGCCATTGACCGCCGCTTGCGTCATCATAATTTCGCCAGTAATTGAATTGGTAAGATCGCCTTGTGCATCTACGATGATGACATCACCCGGCTGAGCTAAATCCAACGCCTTATGCAGCATCAAATTATCGCCCACCCGTGCTTTAACCGTAAAAGCCGTCCCCAACAGCGGTTTTTCGTTAAACGGCTTAATAGATGCAGCAACGCAAAAAAAACGATTCATTTCATCGGCAATATTCGCCACCGGCAAGCCTTTGAACCCATTGACCAGCGCAGCATCCGGCCGGTCGACCTTCAAAAATATTCGGCATCCAACATTTGACATATAAATCCCTCGCTTTTTTATATTTTATATTTCTACTTGTTACCTCCGATAAAGTTAACTTAGGAGCACAAATACACAAGGGCTACGTACTTTAATATAGTCCAATCCATTTCCAATAAGTTACAGCTACAAGCAAGTAAAAAAGGATTGCAACAGTGCAAATAGGTAGGCCATATTTAGGAAAATCCCAAATATTAACATGACCTGAACCATACACTACAATATTTGGATTAGTGTTGTAGAACATTAGAAAGGGAAAGCCGGTAATAAGCATTCCGCACGGCATGGCAATTACTTCAGGTGGCACATCGACTGCAATGGCCATCGCGATGACGATCGGCACGAAAATAGTCGCCAGTTTTGTAGTACCTTGAAAAAACACACGAATATACTGTGTAAATAGCATAAGCACTAAAAGCACCGTTATGATTGAAGCGCCAACCAGTCCAAGATGGTCTAATATTTGCATTGCAATCCAGGTCGCAGCGCCGGTACTAAAAAGGAATTCTACAGCGCAAAACCCGCCGCCCATTATTAGAAGAATTTGAAATGCAGACGTTTTATTAAAGTCTTGCCAGGTAATGATACCGCAGATGTAAAACAACCCAGCACCAAGCAAGCAGGACACGGTTGTATCAATTTTAGTAGTATTCCCTGTTGCCCAAAGCACGCCGACTAGAAGGAATATTGCTAGTGCCTTCCATTCATTCACGGTGACTTTGCCCATAGAAGCTAATCGATCGGATATAAAAGCAGAACCACCGGGAATTTCTTTAATTTCCGATTTTATAAATCGAGTAAGAAACCACCATGTAAACATAGTCATGATCAGCGCTGGCGGAAACCCATAGATAAACCAATCCGCGTAGCTGATGACCTTGCCGGTGGCTTGTTGAATAAAGCCAACAGTCACAGGATTGGGAAGCGAAGAAGTAAGAATTCCAGCACTAATTGTAGAATTGGTAAATGCTAAAACCAGCAGCGTGCTTAAAGCGAAATTACTGCGTTTCACTTCCCCGGTATGATTATCCGCCGTTTTTACGGCCAAGCTGATAATTCCCAGGCAAATTGGCAGTAATAATGCCGTTCGTGCAGTTGTAGATGGAACCATAAACGCCAATACTATATTGGCGGCAGTAATTCCCAGCGATATGCGCGCTGCTGTGCAGCCAATTTTATCTAAAAGCCAATAAGTACAACGCTCTGCCAATCGGCTCTTTTCCATAGCAGCAGCCATAACAAAAGCGCCTACACACATAAAAAGGGCTGATGATGAAAATCCAACCAACGCTTTACTAATATTGGATAAACCGATAAAGACAGCCATCGGTACTGCCATTAAGCTGCTAATCGGCAATGGTATCGGCTCTGTCGCATATAATGTCAACAGCCATGCCAGCAATGCGATCGCTTTCTGTCCGGCTTCGGTCAGTCCTGGCTGCGGTGGCAAACGCAATACAATGCCACAAACCAAGAAAGCTAATACAAATCCAATATAAGGCCTATAGTTTTTATAGAAATCCTTCATAAGCATCCCTCCATTCCTTTTACAACGCTTAAACCGTATAGGCATTCAGTAATTTGATCATACTTGTCGTTCCGTCAGTACTAGATATTTTAGTTCGAATATGGAGCGTTCAGACATCTATTCCTGCCAGGCGTCCACTACTTGCTGCCAGCCGGCAGGTGTCTTTCCCTGGAACTTTTCTTTGATGTTTTTCTCAGCAAGCCATTGCAAGCGTTCAAAAGTGGCTTGTGACATTGTCGGCCGGATGTTAAGGCTATTGAGCATTTCCACCACATTGATCATTTCATGTGCACGCCTTGCAGCATGAACGGCACTGCCAGTAACAAGCCGATTAAAGGTTTCTTCAAACGGACAGGCATTCATTGTTGCCGCCAACGACTTGAGCACCAGATGATCGACCTTCATGCGCGAGGCCGCTTCCAGCACTTCTACAAATAGCGCCGGCAACCCTTTCATAAAAATACTGCGGATCAACTTGATTGCAGTCGCTTCACCCGGCACATCACTGACCTTTTCCAGCTTCATATGATATGGTTGCATCAGTTCTAAAAAACGGTCGCTCCCCGTCCCGCTCACCAGTGTAGGCACTTTATGCTGAAACAACGGCAAAGATCCAAGCATAGCGCCATCGACAAATGTAACTCCCGCATCCTGGATGGTAGCAGAAATGCTTTTCTTTACGTCAGGCGACGAGGCCGATACATCGACATACAGCATACCGGCTGTTAGTTTTGATTTTAGACCTTGGGCCGTTTCCAGCGCCTTATCGCCCGGCACAGCCACAATCGCCACATCGACGCATTGCAACATCTTTTCCGGAACATCCACCAGCGTAACGCCCGCCTTTGCTACCCTTTCGGCCAACAATGCGCCAAATTGAGGGTGATCACACATCACGTCATACGCCAAAATCCCCTCCAACCCCTCACCTCTCAATCCAGAGGCCATTTCAAACCCTACTTCGCCAAAACCGATAAATCCTAGTTTCATTGTTCTATCTCCTCTCTAAAATTGCCCAAAAAGCCAATTACCGTTTAATCCTGTAGTTGATACCCCCTATTCCTTGTAGTAATTTTTACTTTTTTTTTTACATAAAATA
>Ga0153996_1000216_pt1 | contig 27188 bp, 24 predicted proteins | sample TSNC080MetaG_FD_104728 | JGI IMG/M metagenome (GOLD analysis project Ga0153996, IMG submission 104728) | Attine ant fungus gardens microbial communities from North Carolina, USA - TSNC080 MetaG | ecosystem: Host-associated > Fungi > Mycelium > Unclassified | place: USA: North Carolina, Lumber...
GCGCGCCGCCCATAGGGCGGCGTTAACCTTGCTGCATAGTCAGTTGCACGCCAAAGGCGTGCCAGCGAGCAAAGCTCGCTGTTTGAAAACGCTTTAGCGTTTTCAAATTAACTGACTATATAACCCCTATAAAACAAACGGGAGCCTGCCGGGAAATTTCCCCGGCAGGCTCCCGCCCCGTTATTGGCGGCATTATTAAAATCGGGTTAATTGTAAAGCTCCTCGTCGTTGTGCTTCTTCCTCATTTCCTTTCGCCTCTCCCCCGCCGCAAAAGCCTTCTCCTCCTCCTCGTTGGTCAGGATAAGTCCCGGTACCTCCCGGGGCTTGTTGTGCTCGTCCAGCGCCACCAGAATCACAAAGGCGGTGTTCACCAGCCTGCGCAGGCCGGTGAGATCCTCCGCGAAGCTGTCCACCCGAACCTCCATGGAGGTTCGGCCCACACAGGTAACATATCCGTTGAGCACCACCAGGTCATTCTGCCGAACCGGCTCGCGGAACCTTAAGTTTTCGATGGCCGCGGTGGTGATAGATCCGCGGCTGTGCCGTTTGGCAACCACCCCCGCAACCTCGTCGATCCACTGGGCCAATTGCCCTCCAAACAGAGTATTGGCGCCGTTCAAATGCTGGGGCATAACAACATGCAGCTGCTCCACGCGGGAATCCGCTATATGTTTTTTATCCATAACAACCTCCATTTCGCCGCCTCACCTTCGGCGGGCGGCTTATATAATACGCTATTAATACTTATCGTCCGAAAGCGCAAACCCCTCCCGGGAAGCCTGGCCCTGGTATGGGGAATCGGTGCTGCTCCGGCGGGCCGATGTGGGATAGGAACCGGAATCCTTCAACCTAAACCGGGATACAATATTGGTGAGGATATCTGCCTGGGCGGACATCTCCTGGGCGGCGGCAGCCGACTCCTCCGCTGTTGCGGAGTTTGCCTGCACCACCTGGGAGATCTGGCCAATACCGGCGGTGATCTCGGTAATCGAATTGAATTGCTGGCCGGATACCTTCGCGATAACCTGCATGAGCTCCAGGGATTCCTGGGCGCTCTTTACAACGGCCTCCAGGTTTTCGTTGGTTCTGGCTACATAGCGGTTGCCCTCGCCGACACGCTGGTTGCTGCCCTCGATCAAGGCGGCGGTTTCCTTGGCGGCAGCGGCGGATTTGCTGGCCAGGTTGCGCACCTCGTCGGCCACTACGGCAAAGCCCTTGCCGTGCTGTCCCGCCCTCGCGGCCTCCACCGCTGCGTTCAGGGCGAGGATATTCGTCTGGAAGGCGATGTCATCAATCACCTTGATAACCCGGGTAATGCTCTGGGAGCTTTCCTCGATACCGCGCATGGCTCCCAGGGTTTTCTCCATAGACTGCATGCCCTCCGCCAGCAGCCCGCCCGCCTTGGCCGTGCTGTCCAGCGCCTGCTGCGCGGAGCTTGCGTTCTGCTCCGTCTGTGTTTGCGTCTCTACAAGCGCGGCGGAAAACTCCTCGATGCTGGCTGCCTGCTCGCTGGAGCCGGATGCCAGGCTCTGGGCGCCCTGGGCGATTTGCCCCGCCCCGGAGGCCACCTGGGAGGAGGCGACACGCAGCTCGGTCATCATCCTGCTGCCGCTGTCAACCAGGGATATAATCGCCTTGTTCATCACGTCCTTTTCCGAGCGCATCGGCAGACTGACCGTATAATCTCCGTCCGCCACCTTGCTCAAAACCGCGGCCTGCTGCTGAATTCCCCCAATCATCCCCTGGAATGACTGGGCCAGGTCGCCGATTTCGTCCCTGGTATCGTTGCTCACATCCACAGAGATATCCCCCTCTGCCATCGCCCCCGCCGCTTTGACCATTTGAATGATAGGGGCAGAGATTTGCCTGGAGGCAAAAAGGCCCAGGCCAATCGCCACGGCAACCGACACAACCGCCAGAATGCTGAGGATTATAATGAGAAACGTCGCCACGCCGCTGTCGGTGTCATTGGTGTCACCCATAAGTTGCAGCGCAAAATTGGATAGTGCCGCAGCTTCGCCGGACACCGCGTTCACCGCGGGCACCATCTCCGCCATAATTCTCTCGGCTTCCGCCGACCTGCCCGCCTTGGCTGCGGTTATAAGCTGCTCCTCATAGGCGGAAAATGTGGCGTACGCCCCGCTGATCGCCCCCAAATATTCCTTTCCCTTGGCGGTTACAAGCCTTTCATTAAGCTGTGCGGTTATGTTATCATATTCCTGCGACTTTTCATTGTAGCTGGAAATAGCGCTATTCAGCTTTTCCGTGTTTCCGATGGCAAAGATTATATCCCGGTAGCCCACACGCTGCTCGGCTATATTAATGATAAGCCGGCTGGCCAGATCGCTGTTGGCGCCATATACATACATAGTCTGCTGGCTATTGTTCAGCCTAACCAGCCCCGCAACCCCCATGATTCCCACAACGGCGCAGAAAGCCGCTATAATCAAAAAGCTTGTGAGTAGCTTGGCCCTGATTTTTAAGTTTTTCATCCCAATCCCCTTTATCTTTATAGATACCTGTCATGCCGCGGAACACTATATTCATCTTTTATACCCTTTGTATTTTATCTCAAACAATACATGCGGCCGGGAGGAATATTCTCCCGTCAGGTGTGGAATAAGGGTGAAATTCTTTCATGATTTACTGTGCTTTTAAAATTTTTTCCTGCATTTCCCTGGACAATGACATCAGCGTTTCAAAAAGAGTCCGTGCATACGGCTCCATCTCCTCTCCTGCCTGCGCGCCGACCCAGGCAAGCACCTCCGCTTCCCTCGCGGGCTGAAGCACCGGCAGCCCGTGGGCCGCCTTATACCCCACAACCTCCCGGACAACCTCCATTCTGCGGAGGAACAGGCGGAGAATTTCACCGTCGACCTCATTGATCTCACCGCGCAAGGCTTGCAAATCCATTTTGATTCCCCCCCTCCAGCATCAGCTCCAGCAAAGCGATAGCCACGGCAGCCTCTACGCAGGGTACCGCCCGGGGTACAATGCAGGGGTCGTGCCTGCCCTTGACCCGGAGTGCGGCGTTTTGGAGGGATACAAAATTCACTGTCCGCTGCTCCTTGGCGATGGAGGGCGTGGGCTTAAACGCCGCCCGCACCACCAGAGGCATTCCGCTGGTGATGCCGCCTAAAATACCGCCGTGATTGTTGGTATCGCAGGCCACGTTACCCTGTTCAATGCGCATGGCGTCGTTGTTTTGGCTGCCCAGCAGCCCGGCGCTGCCAAAGCCCGCGCCGAATTCCACCCCCTTGACGCCGGGAATGCCAAACAGCAGCGAGGCGATGACATTTTCCACCCCGTCAAACATAGGGGAGCCTATTCCGGCAGGCAGTCCCAGCGCGCAGCAGGCAACCACCCCTCCCACCGAATCCCCATCGGCCCCGGCGGATTTGATGGCAGCCAGCATTTCCTCGCCCCGGGCGTCCTCCAGCACCGGGAAGCCCTTGGCGCAGATGGCCTCCAGCTCCCCGGAAGTTACCCCCACCGGGTCAAGGGGAGCGTCCTCAATGCCGTAAATGGAGGAGATACGCGCCCCCACTGTGATACCCAGCCGGGACAGCACCTGCTTGGCCACCCCCCCGGCAAATACAAGGGGAGCCGTCAGCCTGGCTGAAAAATGGCCGCCTCCCCGGGGATCCGCATAGCCGCCATAGCGGACAAAGCCGGTGTAATCCGCGTGGGCCGGGCGGGCCAGCTGCTGCATCTCGCTGTAGTCCCCCGACCGGGTGTCCTTGTTTTGGATAAGCGCGCAAAGGGGGGTGCCTGTGGTATAGCCGTTATAATAACCCGACTGGATGAGGGGCAGATCGGATTCCTTTCTGCTGGTGGTGTGAGCTCCCTGTCCGGGAGCCCGGCGGGCCATAAAACGCCCCAGCGCCTCCTCGTCCAGGGGGATCCCGGCGGGAAGCCCGTCCAGAACAACACCCACGGCGGAACCGTGGCTCTCCCCGAAGATGGAGACGCGCAAATTCCTTCCCCAGCTAGACGACATGGCAAACCCCTCCCAATCTGGCAAAATCCGTATAGAAGTTGGAGTAGCTCTTGTCCACGCAACCGGCGCCGGAAATGATGACCGGCTCTCTGCACCGGAGCGCCGCGATGGTCATGGACATGGCGATGCGGTGGTCGGAAAAGCTGTCCACCTTCCCGCCCCGGAGCGCGCCGGTTCCCTGGATGACCAGCCGGTCCGGGAACTCCCTGATATCCGCCCCCAAGCCCCTAAGCCCCGCCGTCACCGATTGGAGCCGGTCGCTCTCCTTGATCCGCAGGCGGCCCGCGCCGTAAATCACGCTTTCCCCTTGGGCGCAGGCGGCCACCACCGACAGGATGGGCACCAGATCGGGAATCTGAGTGGCGTCAATCTGAATGCCGTGAAGCTCCGCAGGCCCTACCCTAACGGTCTCCCCCCGCTGAACATCCGCGCCAAAGCGCTCCAGAATATCCAGCACCCCCATATCGCCCTGGAGGGAATCCCCGGTTAGCCCGGTGATGGCCACCGGCTGGGACAGGGCCCCGGCGCAAAGCCAGAAGGCCGCGTTGGAATAGTCCCCCTCCACCCGGTGGTCATAGGGGGAATATCTCTGGCCGCCGGGAATATCCCAGCCATCCTCCACCGGACGGATCACAATGCCGCTCCGGGCAAGGCTTTGCAGGGTCATGTCCACATAGCCCTTGGACTGCAAGGGCGAGGAAAGCCGGAGCTCGCTGTCCTTCCCCAGCAGGGGCAGGGCAAACAGCAATCCGGAAATGTACTGGGAGCTCACATCCCCTGGCAAGGTGTACCGGCCCGCCTCCAGTCTCCCGGAGGTTTGGAGAATCTCCTCGCTGCCGGTGAGATACCGGCAGTTGAAGCCCTTCAGTGCGTCGGTAAGAGGGGTAAGGGGGCGCTGGGGCAGCTTGCCACGGCCCGTGAACAGGGTCTTTACCCCCATCGCGGCGGCGATGGGAACGAGAAACCGCAAGGTGGAGCCGCTTTCACCGCAGTTAACCCGGGCGGAGGCGGGCGGGTCGGATATCCCCTCCACAATCATGGTCTGTCCCGCGAGGGAAACCACCGCGCCCAGAGCTCCGGCGGCGTCCATGGTGGCCAGAATGTCGTCACTGGGGAAGATGGGCCCGAGACGGCTCCTTCCCCGGGCCAACGCCGCGCATATCACCGCCCGGTGCGCCGCCGACTTGGACGGCGGCGCGGTCAGCCGGCCCTGTAGGGGGCCGGGCATAATACACATATCCATTGACTAATTTTCCTCCCCGGAAAGCAACAAATTTGCCAGCCGATCCGCTGACATCTGGTGAACCGCCGATTTGCCTATCTTCTCCAGCAGCACAATATCCCACATTTCGCTTTTCTCCGCACCCTCGTCCAGGCAAGCCTCCGCCAGCTGTTCCGGCGGATAGGGGCAGTCCACAGGCAGGAAATTCCGCTCCAGCAGGCTCCGTATCCGGGCGGAGGTTCCGGTGGCGGTGACTCCCGCCGCCTCCCCAGCCGCCGCGGTAAGGCTCATGCCGATGGCAAGCGCCCTGCCGTGGGGCATCCCGCCGGACAGCCTTACCACTCCCCGGCTCACCTTACTGCCAAAGCTAAGCAGATTCCGCGCCGTTACCTCCCTCTCATCGGGAACCAAAAGCGCTTCCTTGATCTGGACGCACTTGGCCACAATAGAGATCAGCTGGGCCCGTATTTCCATAGTCTCCAGCATCCTGAAAAAATCGGGATCCGCGATACAGCCGTATTTAATAATCTCCGCGGCGCCATTGCTGAATTCGTCCTTGTGGAGCGTGCCGAAAACCGACACGTCGCAGATAACGAGCCGGGGCTGCCGGTAAGCGCCCAGCACGCCGCCTCCGGGCCCGTACACGCCGGTTTTAGCGCCCACCGCGCCATCCACCGCCGCCACCAGCGTGGTGGGGATGGAGACATAGTCCATCCCCCGGTGGTAAATAGCCGCGGCAAAGCCCGCAATATCCCCCGCCACGCCGCCGCCCAGCGCCACCAACAGGTCGGTGCGCGCGACGCCAAGCTCCTCTAAAAAGGAAACCAGCCGCAAAACGGTGTCCATGGTCTTGGACGCCTCCCCGGCGGGAAAGGTGAACGTGCGGGTTTCAAACCCGGCGGCGTTCAGGGAGCCGGTCACATCGGGGGCGTAAAGCCCGCCGGCCACGGCATCGGTGACAATGACCGCCCAGCGGTAGCGCTGGCCGGAAATGGCCGCAATCCGTTTGCCGACACGTCCCATAATATTGACACCCACATGATAATCATAGGGCCGCCCGGCGGAAATGGTGACAGTTCTCATAAGTTGCTTTCCTCCTTCGCTTTTTCATCGTCCAATCTTTCCTTGAGAACGGTGCCCTCATGTATCATTCGGGTAAGGGCCGGACGATCCTTCCCGGATATAGCCGCGCGGAAGATCATGAGGTTTTCCATTATATGGTCTATTTGCTCTGTGAGGCAGTCGCTATTTTGCAGAAACAGCTCGCTCCACATGGTTTCATTCATCCGGGCCACACGGGTAAGATCCTGGAAGCTGCCCGCGGAAAAGCCCATAAATCCCTTGGCCGCCGGGCACTGCGCATAGGAGCTGGACAGCACATGGGCAAGCTGGGAGGTAAACGCAATCACATGATCGTGGTGCTCGGGGGTGGAGAGCTGGATGCGGCCGAAGCCCAGCTCCAGGAAAAACGCCTGCGCCATTTCCAGCTTATCCTTAGGGGTTCCGCCGCCGGGGGTAAGAATCATGCTGGCATTCCTGAACAGATCCCCGGTGGCGTGGGTAAACCCGGATACCTCCCGGCCCGCCATGGGATGCCCGCCGATAAACGTTACCTCCGTGCCGGCAAAGAGGGTCTCCGCCCTGTTACAGACGAGGCGCTTAACGCCGCACAGGTCTATTACCAAGCACCCGGAAGGGAACAGGGCGGCGTGCTTTTCGAGGAAATCCACGGTGTCGCCGGGGTAAAGCGCCACCAAAACCATGTCGCACCGGGAAAAATCCCCCGCCAGCGCCTCATCCACCGCGCCTGTCCGGAGCGCCTCGTCCAGGGTGGCTGCCGAAATATCCCACCCCAGCACATGGTGGCGCGTGTGCTCCTTAACCGCCAGCGCCATAGAGCCTCCGATCAGCCCCAGGCCAATTATTGCTATATTCATTCCCATACCCCTCTAAATTACTCTTTGACTATATACAGCAAAATACCGGCGCTTTCTTCCAAAAGCGCCGGCAACGAACACACAAATCATGTGCGCAATCCCCTAAATTCCCGATGTGGCGGCTTCCGGCGACAGTATTAAGTTTTCCCAAGCAAAGCGGCCCGCGCTATAAGCATAGCTCAGGCTGCAATAGAAAAAAGCGCGGTTGGCGCCGGGATCACAAAAACTGCCCATCAAAGAACCTCCAGCCTTCAGGTGGCAAAGACCTATGCACTTACTATACACGCATCGCCGCAATTTGTCAACAATTAGCCGCTCATTTTCCCACGGGGAGGCGGGGCCTAAATATGAAAGCGCTTCTTCAGCTCGATCTTTGTGGCGTTATCCGCGAAAATGAAGATGCTGACCAGGGCAAGCCCCGAGTAAATGGCAGACACCAGGGAGGGCCAGATCACCGTGACAAGCCCCATAGCCAGCGCAAGAAGGGGCAGCAGGCCCATGAGGGCGGTGAGGATAAAATAGAGTATAAAATCCCGGATGGCCATCCGCTTGACAATCACAATGATGGTGATAGAAAGGGTGACGCTGAAAAACAGGAAGGGCAGCGCATAATTAAACGCCCAGTTCACCCGGGTGTCAAAAAACAGGTTCATCACCATAATCAGGCCCGCCAGGCTGATGCCCTGTATCATAATGGTGTGGCCCAGCTTGGCGTGCTTGCGCATGGCGGTGCCGATGGCAATCCACATATAAACAATATTTGCGATTACCACAGCCGACCACAGCCGGGCGGGGGTTGTAACCAGATTGATGGTAACGCACACAACGCTTGCGGTAAGGGACAAGAAAAGCAAAATCCGAAAGAGCATGTTGTATCTCGCCGCCGCCTGGGCAAGCTCGGGATAGGCTACCGGCTCCGGCATGTTGTCCTTGCCCGTCAGGGTGGCATAGCAGAGGGGACAACGGGAAACGGGGCTGTTAATGGATACATCGCATTTCTTACAGTATTTCATCTTCGTTCACTCCGTTGCAGGTGATGCAGAGCGGAATCCCCGCCGCGCTTAAATGGCGCACAACATATTTATGCAGGCTGGTTTCGGCAATGCAGGAGGTAAAATTAAGGATGAATTTGTCCTCGAAGGAACAGACGCAGAGCTTCCAGCGGTGGATGCGGGTGGGGTTCAGCAGGCAGGAAAACCTGTCAATATAATCCGAGAAGGGCGCCGGTATGGTCAGCCTTCCCATGTTGGAAAGGGCGCAGGTGGTGGCGGACTCCGCCTTGTGATAGGCAATCCTAAGGATTATATTTTTGAGGATCAGGGGAGTAAACCGGGTGAATATATTGCTTTGGACAGACATATTGTAGTTGAGCCGCCCGGTGAGGGCCCCGGCGCTCACCTTCTCCCCCAGCTGGGCTGTGACGCTTGCCAGAACCTCGTCAAAATCCCCGCCCTGATCCGCGAAATTATAACCCACATCCACCACTGAAAAGAAATTCCGGGCGGTTTCCGAGGTGAAGTGGCCCCGGAGATCCACCGGTATCGTCACGCTGATGGTGCGCCCGGAGGCCCGTTTGGGCATCATCTCGTGGTAGACGGCGCAAATCATCAGGGCCGCCAGATAGGCGGTGACGGTGGTTCTCCTGGATTTTGCCAGCGCCAGCAGGGCCGGGGTAGGCGCGGTGGCGCTGATTACCCGGATGCTGCCGGAGGGAAGCAATGTCCCCGCCAGATTATAGGCCCTGACTTTAAAGGGGCTGCTCTTTTCACTGGGATTGTAGTAGTGGCGGAAGCTGTCCTCCACCTGCCGTGTGGGCGGGGGCTCGCTGTCCAGGGTAGGCGGTTGGGCGGGCAGCTCCCCCCGGTGAACCAGCAGGATGTATTGGTAGACAATGGCGCGCAGAAGGTCAAAGGCGCCCACGCCGTCGGCCACCGCGTGGAACACCTCCAAATTAATGCGGTTTTGAAAATAGGTCACCCGGAACAACAGCTCCTTCACCTGCTTGTAAAAAAGGCGGCTGCATGGACGCTCCCCCTCCGGCTTCGCCGCCGGACGCAGGTTGGAGCGCTCCAGGTAAAACCAAAAAAGCCCCCGGCGCATTACAACCTGGAAGTAGGGAAACGACTCCATGGCGGTATCCAGCGCCTGTTGCAGCGCGTCCGGCTCTATGGGCTCCTTAAGCTCACAGGCCAGCCGGAACACATTGGTATTGTCCTCGTCACTCACCGAGGGAAATATTTTTGCCGCGTTATCCAGATCATACCAAATATCCCGGGTTTTCTCCGCATTACTCATCTGTCAATCCTTCCCTGGAACCAGCTTCGGGGGATTCCCCATCTTTAATGACTATATTATAGTACCAACTTTTGCGTCAATTTGCACTACTTATTTAAAAAAATCATTTTCACTGAAAAATGCCCACATAATCCTGGATTACCTTCCAATACTATCCATGGGGCCGGAAACAATATTCCAGCATTTTGTACAGGCAATCAGGAATTTTTTAGGTAAAATATTAGCGATGTTGACATGAATTGTTCACAATTATCACTTACAATAGAAAGAGGGAAACGCGTTTCAACCGATAGGCAGACCGAAATTCGAAAGCGGGAAGGGGAGAATGGGCAATGGCGAAAACCATTACATTTGTCACAAACCAATACCGGTGTGACCGCATCATCTGCGCCGGGCGCTCCGTGGCGGACGCAACCAATACGGAACTCACCGTTGTTGGCGTACTGGACTCCGAGTACGAATTGAACCCACAGGCTATTGATTACTTATTTAACCTTTCAAAGCAAAACAAAGCTGTCATGCGGCTTGTGTTTTCTGAGGATAAAATGAGCGTGCTAAGCGATATAGTCGGCAAACATGACAGTCAATATATTATAACCGGTATGCCCAGCAGCAACCAATCCGTGCTTTACGGCCTCTGGAAGGAAAATAAAAACAAGAGCTTTTATGTGGTGGATACCACAGGAGAGCTGGTAGAGGTAGCCAAGGAAACCGCCAGGGCCAGATGACCTTCACAGCAAATTTTCAGCAGGGACAGCAAAGAAGCTGTCCCTGCTTTTTTGTAAATGAAAGGGGCTGACGCTAAGCTTAACGGTACCGGTTTGCAGAATAGATATCCACGCGGGAGGCCCGGGGAACCGGCTTGTAAACAGGAGCATTCGCCCGGTTTCGCCTGGCGAGGCGCGCCTCCCGCTGGCGGCGGCGCTTTTTCAGCGAATGATTCCGTGCGGCGGCAGTCAGGATGAACAGAAGAAGAATCCCGGCGAGAACAAGCGCAATCCAAGCGGCGGTATGGGAGAACACCCTGCCCAGCATGGATGAAACGGCTGACCCCGAGGCATTAAGCGTGGAGGAGAGGGTAGCCGCGGCGGGTACGGAATCCATCTCCACCGATGCCTCCATGGGGATATCCAGGAGGATCGGAGGCAGGGTTCGGGCGGTGGAGGCGCGCAGGCGCAGGGATACGGAACCGGCCGCCTCCTCCTCGCTTTCCAGGGAGGCGGGAAGATTATAGTCCACCTGGAGGTCAAAGGGAGTGACGTCGTTGGGCAGGAGGAGCGTCACGTCCTCGTTCAGGCGGAAGGACGCGCTGCCCCGGGGATTACCCCCTGCACCAATGGGAACAGCCTGCTCGGAAAAATCGCGGCTGGGAATGGTATAGGTATAAAATCCCTCAAAGCCGTAATCCAGCAGCTTTTCGGTATCGCTGAACTTGTTGAGGCGATGGGGCGAGTGCATCACCACGCAAATCAAGGTGCGGCCATTTTTGGTAGCCACCGTAGCCATGGTGTGCTGGGCCTCGCCGGTATAGCCTACCTTGCCGCCGATTACCGCAGGGTTGTATAAATCGGTGGTGGACACCAGCATATACTGGTAATTGGTAAAGGGGCGTTCCTGGGGCTGGAGGTTTGTCGGCGCCATGGTGTAGTGGGAGGTCCCAAAATATTGGGCAAAATCCGCATTCCTCATGGCATAGCGGGTAATCATAGCCATATCGGAGGCGGTGGTGTAATGATCCGGGTCATGCAGGCCGTGGGCATTGGTAAAATGGGTATTCGCCGCGCCGATGCGGGCCGCCTTCTCATTCATCAATTTGGCGAAATTTTCCTGGGATCCGGCGATATATTCCGCAAGGACATTGGCGGCATCGTTGGCGGAGGGAAGCATGAGGGCATAAATCGCGCTTTCTATGGGAACTCTCTCGCCGGGCCTCAGCGCCACGTTGGCGCTATCCGGCTCGGCTATGGCAATGGCGCTTTCAGACACGGTGGCCAATTCATATGGGCGGGTATTTTCCACAGCCAGCAGCGCTGTCATAATCTTTGTAGTAGAGGCGGGATACATTCGTTTGCTTCCGTTTTTTTCATAAAGCACCTGTCCGGTAGCCGCGTCAATTAATATGGCGGAATCGGATATAATATCCTCAGCGGCCAGCGCGGCGGCGTGTGCCGGAACAGCCGGCAGAAAAAGCAGGCAGAGACATAGAAAAAATGAAAATTTTTTCATTCAAAAACTCCTGTCATTGTCGAATAAAAGGCAAATCAGGCCACCTTAATGATACACTATTATTATAACGTATAACTAAACATTATTCAACTCCGCAGATCACCGGTTCAAAAGATTTTTTTGCGGCGAAAATGAAAAGTATAATCGGCTTTTTATGTGAAAAACTAAAAGCGGCCGATGAAATCAGTTCACTTTTTACAGAGTTAACGCTGAGTATTGTGAGGTTGCAGAAATTGACATGTGTTTTAGTCGCAGCGGATCAGGAAAATGAGGACTTTTGGCAAACCGTCCGGCGGGTGTTGTGTGAATATTACTCCACACTGCTGATACGTAAGCGGCGTATATACGCACCGGCCGCGCCGTCCGGGCTGATGGTTCTGGATGCGGCTGCTTTTGATACCGTAGCCTGCGACGATATGGTGATTCTCTATAAGGATCCGGTGGCGTTTTCTCCCCGGCTCACACCCGGCAGGCAGACCCTGGCGGTTGTGGACAGCTGCGACGGAGCGGTTATGCGGCAGGTTTCGGAGACTAAGCTGCCCGCCATCACCTGCGGACTGTCCTCAAGGGACACCATCACGCTGTCCAGTATTGATGTTGACAGCGCGGTAATCAACCTTCAACGGTCGGTCACATGCTTTGACGGCAGCGTTCTGGAGCCGCAGGAAATACCGGTAAGGCTGGGCGCGGCCATAGATAACTATGCGCTCATGGCGCTGGCCTGCGTATTCATCCTCAATGGTGACGCGCGCCGTCTGTCAAAAATATACCTGTAAACAGTATAAGCATAAACCACCACAGATATTACCAGTCATATAACATGGTGTTGCGTTTATACTAGCTAATGCAAACGCAAAATAAATTACTTTGATAATATCAAGGAGTGTAAGAATTATGGCTAACAAATCTCTCGTACCTGAAGCTAAGGATGCACTGAATAAATTCAAGATGGAAGCCGCCAGCGAGGTTGGTGTAAACCTGAAGCAGGGCTACAACGGCGACCTCACCTCCAAGCAGGCCGGTTCTGTCGGTGGCCAGATGGTGAAGAAGATGATCCAGGCTTATGAGACTCAAATGAAATAACTTGTTTTCTTAGTCGCTTTAGTCTATTACTTCTAAATCGCCAGGAAAACCTCTCCGGATTGTTTGCCGGAGAGGTTTTTTATAGCTTATTTCCTTTTTGTACTTAAGCCGTCCTGTTGCGAAGCGCAACCACCGCTTTGGCAAGCTCCGTGATAATGAGGGGAGCCACAGCCAGGCAAATGGCGGTAAGCCAGTGCTTCACCGAAACCTCAACCAGCTTGAAAACCGCTGCCAAGGGCGGGAACAGCGCAATCAGGAAAATAATCGCAGCAGACACCAAGATCGCCTTCAGCATGGTGGCGTTCGTAAGAAAGCCTACGCTCAAAAGCGATTTTTTGCTGCGGCAATTCATGGCCTGGGTCAACTGGGACAGGGACAACACCAGAAAAGCCATCGTCATGCCAATGGCCGCGCTGGGGGCAAAGTCGGGGGACATCTCCACAAACCGCCCTGCATAATACCCAACCAGGGTGAGCGCGCTCACCATCACGCCTTGCAGCAGGATAATCCACCCCAGCCCGCCGGAGAAAATCCCCTGATCCTGGTGAATGGGGCGGCGGTTCATAATCTCCTTGTCAATGGGCTCCACTCCCAGGGCCAGCGCGGGCAGCGCGTCGGTGACCACATTAATCATCAGGAGGTGAATGGCGAGGAGCGGTGAGCCCCAGCCCGCAAGCATGGAAAAAAATACCGTAAGAACCTCGCCTAAATTAGAGCCCAGCAAAAACTGAATGCTCTTTTTAATATTGTCGTAGATACCCCGGCCCTGGCGAACTGCCTCCACAATGGTGGAGAAATTATCATCCGTGAGCACCATATCCGCCGCGCCCTTGGCCACATCGGTGCCGGTGATGCCCATGGCGCAGCCAATGTCGGCGGCTTTCAGGGCCGGGGCGTCGTTCACGCCGTCGCCTGTCATGGAAACCACCGCCCCACGGGCCTGCCATGCCTTGACAATGCGTATTTTATCCTCCGGGCTCACACGGGCATACACGGAATATTTATCCACATCCCGCTCCAGCTCCTGGGTGGACATCCGCTGGAGCTCCACCCCGCTGATGGCTTCATCCCCCGGCTGGAGGATCCCAAGATCCCGGGCGATGGCGCTGGCTGTGACCACATGATCCCCGGTAATCATAACGGTTTTAATGCCCGCGCCCCGGCAAACGGCCACCGCCTCCCTGGATTCCTCCCGGGGAGGGTCTATCATCCCCATCAGGCCGATAAAGGTCAGGCCGCATTCCAAGCTTTCCGGGGTAACCTCATCCGGTATCCCCGGAAGCTCCTTATAGGCCACCGCCAGCACCCGCAGGGCCTTTTGCCCCATTTCATCATTTACAGCCTGCGCCTGCTGCGTATCGGCGCCGGTACATACCGGCAGGATTACATCGAAGCCGCCCTTCACTACCGCCAGCACCTTATCCCCCACCCGGTTGACGGTGGTCATCCGCTTCCGATCCGAGTCAAAGGGAATCTCTGTAAGCCGGGGAAACTGGGCGTCCATCCTGCTTTTGATAATGCCGCCCAGAGCCGCTGCCGCTACAATGGCGGTTTCGGTGGGGTCGCCTATATGCCGCTCCTCCCCGTTCTCCGTCTCGACACGCCCGTCGTTGCACATAGCGCCCAGCCGGATTACCTGCAAGGCGGGAGGGGTGAGGGCCTCCGACATCTCCTCCACCTCGCCGCCCGCCGCCCAGACCCGCTGGACGGTCATCCGGTTTTGGGTGAGGGTGCCGGTTTTATCCGAACAAATGACAGAGGCGCTTCCCAGGGTCTCCACCGCCGGCAGATGGCGGATAATGGCGTTTTTTTGCACCATCCGCTGTACCCCCAATGCCAGCACAACGGTTACCACCGCGGTCATGCCCTCGGGAATCGCCGCCACCGCCAGGGACACGGCGGTCATGAATATTTCCATCAGATGCATGCCCTGTAGCAGCCCCACCACAAAGATAACCGCGCAGATGCCGATGGCCAGCACTCCCAGCTGCTTTCCCAGCTTGGCAAGGCGCTTTTGCAGCGGCGTGGCGTCGTCCGTTTCACTGCTGAGCAAATCCGCGATTTTTCCCATCTGGGTGTTCATGCCGGTGGCGGTGACCACCCCCACCGCCCGGCCATAGCTGACCGCGCAGCCGGAGTAGGCCATGTTAAACCGGTCGCCCAGCGGGGCGTTCTCCTCCACTGCCGCCGCCGCGTTTTTATCCACCGGCACGCTCTCGCCTGTAAGAGCGGATTCCTCGCACTTCAGGCTGGCGCTTTCCACCAGCCGCAGGTCGGCGGGCACAAAATCCCCCGCCTCCAGCAGCACGATATCGCCCCGCACCAATTTTGCCGAGGGAATTTGGCTCACCACCCCGTCCCGAAGCACCTTTGCGGAGGGGGCTGACATGCTTTGGAGCGCGTCCAGGGATTTTTCCGCCTTGTTTTCCTGCATCGCACCCAGCAACGCGTTGAGGATAACGATGGCAAGAATTACAATGGAGTCGATAAACTCCCCTTCGGGCTCCAGCAGGGCAACCGCAAAGGAGATCACCGCCGCGATAATCAGGATGATAACCATGACATCCTTAAGCTGGTCTAAAAACTTTTGAAAAAACGTCTTGTGTTTTTTTTCTGTGAGAATATTTTCTCCGTCCCGGGCCAGACGCTCCGCGGCCTCGCTTTCGGTAATGCCTGTTTTGGGATTAACACCGCATTCTTTCAGCTGTTCTTTCAGGGTTCGGGTATAATCTGTCATAGCCATTCGTCCATTCCGCCGCTGCGCTCCGGCAAAAATCAGGGGATACCGGCTTTGCCGCGCGCAGAAAGGATAGCAAAGCCGGTTTCATAAATATTGGGTAATTAACATAACCTATTGTAAATGTACCTGGCATAGCTGTCAAGTAAAATCGGATTTAATGGGAGTATTGACCGCCCGCATGCTTTTCAGTCAATTCCTGGACAAAGCCGGGCACTTTATGATATGCTGAATGCCGGAAAGGCGGTAGTCTTGTGAAACAACACGGTCTGATAGGCAGCTTTTGGCTGAAAATCATAATGGCGGTTTTAATGGTGGCGGATCATCTCCGCTATTTTCTGCCGGGCATCTTCCCCGCCTGGCTGGGATGGCCCGGCCGTATCGTTGCCCCCACCTTCGCCTTCCTCATGACCCAGAGCATGGTATACACCTCCCACCAGGGGCGCTTTATCCGGCGCATGCTGCTGGCCGGGCTGGTGATGCTGGCGGGGAACACCCTGCTGGAATCCATATTCGGCCGACGGCTGTCCCTGGATATCTTTTTGTCCCTGGCCGTCAGCGCCGCCATACTTTACTGCTGCGAACGCCTGCGGCAGGACGGGGAGGGATTGCCTTATGCTCTGGCAATCCCAATTCTGTTCTGGTGCTCGCTGCATTGCGAGGGCTCGTTCCTGCTGCCGTCGTTATCCCTGATCTTCTTTTATTTTCGCGGCAACAGACCGCTTATGTGCGGGGTGTACGTGCTGGCGTCGCCATTGCTTATCCTGCTTATGGGCTGGACAATTTTCCCGCAGGTTCTTATGGTGCTGGCGGTAATTCCCATTTTACTCTACAACGGGGAGCGGGGCCCCAACAGTCCGGCGGCACGGAATTTCTTTTATATCCTCTACCCGGCCCACATTTGGCTCCTTTACCTGATCCGTGAGCAGGTAATCTTTGAAACTTTTTTAAAATTATATTGACTTTGAGGAAATACCTGCTATAATGAGCATGTAAACAAAAGTTAGTCAATTGCAACAAACTCTCTTTTCCTCCGAGCCGGTTGATTTGATTGGGTTTTGTTTACGACTCCCTTCTTGTTCCATTATTGTACCCTTATCATTAGTCACGGATGGAACTCCCCTTTTGCGGCAAAAACGCCAGGATTGCCCCCCTGGCGTTTTTGCCGCGCTTTTTTAAATTCTATCGGTCAGGATTTCGTTCCCCTCTCCCATTTGGGGGTGAAAAAGCGCAGGCGCAGGGCATTCAGTACTACCGAAACCGAGCTGAAGCTCATGGCGGCCGCGGCTATCATGGGATTAAGCAGGATGCCAAAAGCGCCGTACAGCGCCCCGGCCGCCACCGGTATGCCAATGGTGTTGTAGATAAAAGCCCAGAATAGGTTCTGCCTGATGTTTCGCATCACGGCGCGGCTGAGGCTAATCGCGGAGGCTACATCCATCAAATCGCTTTTCATCAGCACAATGTCGGCGGATTCGATTGCAATATCCGTTCCCGCTCCAATGGCGATTCCCACATCCGCCCTGGCCAGCGCCGGGGCGTCGTTGATACCGTCGCCAACCATTGCGACCTTTTTTCCGCTCTCCTGTAATTTGCGAACCTCCCGCTCCTTATCCTCCGGCAATACCTCCGCAATAAACCGTTTCAGGCCGACCTGCCCGCAAATCGCCTCCGCGGTTTTCCGGTTGTCTCCGGTTAGCATAATGACGTCAATGCCCATCCGCGTCAGCTCATCCACCGCCCTTTTGCTGGTGGGCTTTACCTCATCCGCTACTGCGATCACACCCAGCAGCCGGTTGTCACGGGCAAAAAACAGCGGCGTCTTTCCAGCTTCCGCAAATGTATCCTCATAGGGCAATATCTCCCCGGCGGCTACCCCGGCCGCCTCCATCAGCCTGCGGTTCCCGGCATAGCATGGATGTTCGTCCAGCGTACCCGCTATGCCCTGTCCCGGTATCAGCTTATAGTCCTGAACCTCTCCTGCCGGGATGCCCCCGGCTTCCGCCCGTGCGGCAATCGGCTCCGCGAGAGGGTGGCCCGACATCTTTTCCAGCGAAGCGGCCACGCGCAGCAAGGTCTCCTCATCTTCATTAACGGTTACGATGTCGGTGACGGCAGGCTTGCCCCGGGTGACGGTTCCGGTCTTATCCAGCACCACAATATCAACGCTGTGGGCTACCTCCAGGGAATCGGCGGATTTAATTAAAATACCGCCTGCCGCGCCCCTTCCGGTGCCGACCATAATGGCCGTCGGCGTTGCCAGGCCCAGCGCGCAGGGGCAGGAGATGACGAGAACCGAAATGCCGACGGCAAGGGCAAACTCAAAGCCATGCCCCAGCAGCAGCCAGAGGGCGGCGGCGACGACGGCAATCAGGATGACCACGGGAACAAAGATACCGCTGATTTTGTCGGCCAGCTTCGCAATGGGCGCCTTGGAGGATGTCGCTTCATCCACAAGCCTGATAATCTTCGCCAGCGTTGTGTTTTCGCCAACGGCGGTTGCCTTCATCTTGAAATATCCGGTTTTGTTAATGGTACCTCCCGTCACTTTGTCTCCCGTCCGCTTTTCCACCGGCAGGCTTTCCCCGGTGATAGCCGATTCATCCACCGAGGAGTAGCCTTCCGTTATCCGTCCGTCAACCGGAATAGCGTCCCCGGCCTTCACGATCAGAATATCGCCGTCCGCCACATCCTCCACCGGGATTTCAAGCTCCACGCCGTTTCGCAATATGACAGCCGTCTTGGGCGTCAGGTTCATCAGCTTGGTAATGGCCTCGGAGGTCCGGTTTTTTGCCCTGGCCTCAAAATATTTCCCCAGCGTAATCAGGGTCAGAATCATGGCGGATGATTCAAAGTAGAGATCCATCGAAAAGCTGTGAACCATGGCCATATCGCTGTGGCCAAATCCCCAGGCAATTTTGTAGATCGCGTAAATGCCGTAGACAAACGCCGCACCCGAACCGATGGCGATGAGGGAATCCATATTGGGAGAAAGCTTATACAGGTTTTTGAAGCCGGCAATGAAATAGCGATTCCCCGCAATCAACACAGGGATTGCCAGCAAAAATTGGGTAAAGGCGTAAACCATGGCGTTCTCCATGCCGGTCAAAAAGCCCGGGAGAGGCCAACCGGCCATTTCTCCCATAGCGATATAAAAGAGGGGGATGGTAAAAACAAAGGAAACCAGCAGCCGCTTCTTCATCCTTTCCATCTCCGCCGCGGAGGCGTCGGCGGGCTTGGGTTCATCCTTTTTCGCGGCCTGCATATGAAGCGCGGCGCCGTATCCGATATCCTCCACCTTGCTGATGATTGTCCCCGCATTCAAAGTGCCTTCGTCAAAGGTGACAGCCATGCTGTTGGTCAGGAGATTGACGCTGACCTCCATGATTCCTTCCAGCTTGGACACGCCTTTTTCCACACGGGCGGAACAGGCGGAGCAGGTCATGCCTGTAACATCAAATAATGCTTTTTTCATAAATATTTCATTCCTTACACAGAATAATTTAATCCCGGCAGGTGTTCTGCCTCTTGATGTTATTATACCAATAAGTGACCGGATCGCAAGAATGCACTTATTTGTAATATAGTACCCCAAAAGATACTATAAGCAGTTTTTAGAGAATAAAATAAATGCAGTAAAACCGCAGGCGCGGCAAAGGCGGCGTCTGCGGTTTTATAATGGTAAATTTCGGCCATAACATGCGCAAAATAGCAACTGAAAGAGTTTTTTCAGACCCCATGCAGGGGCTAATTTTTCGGATTTGGCGTTGACATTCTGCGGTTATGCGTTCTTTGGCAAACACGGTTGGCGCGGTGCAGCGGAGTGCGGAGGCTTTCAGCCCTTGATCTCTTATGCGGAGAGATCAGAGCAATATGGGGATTTCCCCGGCCAGCCGGATGCTGCCGGGGGTAACATGACAAAGGTGGGCGCGGGCTTCCACGCCATGGCGCACCGCGTGGCGGAGCGCCACGCCAAACGCCGGTTGGGTGACGTCGCTGGGGGCAAAGGAATCCACATCATCCATCTGCACGGCAAAGATCACCCAGGCCTCCAGGCCCTGGGCTTTAGCCGCTTCCAGCTCCTGAAGGTGCTTGATACCCCGCAGGGTGGGCGCGTCGGGAAAGAACACCCTGCCGCCTTCCTCCAGAGTTACGCCCTTTACCTCCAGCAGAACCGGCCTTCCCTTGGCGGTAAAGCCGAAGTCCAGGCGGGAATCCCGAAAGGCCACCTCGGAGCGCAGGTCTGCCACCGGCCCTTCCAGCCCGCTGGGCAGCCAGCCGGAGGCCAGCGCTTCGCCCACCGCCTTGTTGGGAGCCTGGCTGTCCATATTGATAAGCCGGTCACCCTTCATAACGCCGGTGAGGGTGTAGGCTGTCCGGCGCGTGGGATTTGCGGCCTGCTCCAAATACACCGTGGCCCCTGGAATCAGGAACTCCTTGCAGCGACCGGTGTTCCGCACATGGGCCACCTGCCGCACGCCGTCCACCTCCACATGGGCGATAAACCGGTTGGGACGCTCCAGAAACCGGCCCGCTATACTGCTCCTGTAATCCATCCGCATCCCCTTTCCCCGGTTTTGCCCAATGTGCTTAGGGAGGATGCTACTCGTCCAGCAATTCCTCTATTAAATATTTGGGCCGGGCCTTGGTTTCGTTGTAAATTTTGCCGATATACTCCCCTATGATGCCCAGGGCCAGAAGCTGGAGCCCGCCCAGCAGCCAGATAGAACCCATCAGGGTGGACCATCCGGCCACCGTATAGCCAAACAGCTTGACCACCAGCGAATAGGCCGCCATAAAAAGGCTGGCAATAAAGATCAGGAAGCCCGCCAAGGTAATCAGACGGATGGGGCGCACACTGAAGGAGGTAACCCCGTCCATGGCAAAGGAGAGCATTTTTTTCAGGGGATACTTGCTTTCCCCGGCAAACCGCTCATGGCGTTCATACTCCACCTGTCCGGTGGTGTAGCCGATGAGGGGGACAATGCCCCGCAAAAACAGGTTGGCTTCCCGGAACTGGGCAAGGCCCTCCAGGGCCCGGCGGCTCATGAGCCGGTAGTCGGCATGGTTGTAGACAATGTTTACCCCCAGCATCGCCATGCATTTATAAAAGCCCTGGGCGGTCATCCGCTTAAATGCGGTGTCCGATTTGCGGTCGCTGCGCACACCGTACACAATATCGCAGCCATTCCGGTATTTTTCCAGCATGGCGTCCACTGCGTCAATGTCGTCCTGGAGGTCGGCATCCATGGAAATCACCGCCTCCGCCCGTTCCCTGGCGGCCAGAAGCCCCGCCAGCAGGGCGTTCTGGTGTCCCTTATTCCCCGCCAGCTTAAGCCCGGAAAAGCGGACGTCCTCCCTGTGGAGGGCGGTGATAATGCTCCAGGTGGCGTCGGCGCTGCCGTCATCCACCAGCAGCACCCGGCTGTCCGGGGTGATATGCCCCCCGGCGGTCAGGCTGTCCAGCTTATCCGCCAGCCGGGAGGCGGTCTCCCGAAGCACCGCCTCCTCATTGTAGCAGGGCACCACGATATACAATTTGTCTGCCAATCCATTGTCCTCCTGTTTATGGTTCACCTGGGTTCCGCCTACGGCTCCGGAGGAGGCTGTTCCCCGCCGTCGGTTTCAGGCTCCGGGCCGCAGTCAAACGCCAGGGTGCGCTCCTCCTGGGGCAGCCGGTTGGGGATCCCCTTGTGATACGCCTCGTTGATCGTCCGCTGCAAGCGGGTGGCCCTAGCCTTCCCGTCGCCATAGAGCGCCCGGTATTCCTCCCAGCTGAGATTCCGCGCCTGTGCCGCCGCGATGATTTTCTCCTCGTCTGTCTCCGGCTTCTTTTCAGGGGCCTTTTTTTTGCGGCGTGAACGCAGGAAATAAATAAGCCAGATCAGCAGGAACCCGCCGGTGATATAGATACCCAGCCTAAGTCCGGGGGTGGTATAGTCCAGCCGGATCTCCGCCCCTCCCGCCGGAACCCGGATCCCTATAAAGCCGATATTCACCCGGAGCACCTCTGTTGGCTCCCCGTTTACCGTGGCGCTCCAGCCCTCGTCCCAGGGGACGCTGAAAAACAGGATATTCTCCCCTTCCAGGCTGCTGCGGGCGGTAAAGCCCCGGTTGTCCCTCGTGAAGCTGTCCGCGGTTTGCTGCCGGCGGCCGGCCACATCCTCGCGGGTATCGTCCAGGGTAAAGCTCATGGGGCGTTCGGTCTGCATCCGCTCCAGAATATCGTCCTGCCGCCAGGCCTCATCGTCCTCCAGCACCAGCGCCCGGAGCATCATATTCCCCCGGTGGATTTCGTCCACCCCCTCCAGCTGTGCGCGGGTGATATAGTGGTCGTAGGCAAAGCCCATGGGCAGATAGTTCTGATTTTCATAGATATTATAGCCAATCTGCTCGCCATAAAAACTGTAATCGGGCATGGGCTCCTGCTCCTCATTGGATTTTTCTATAAAGAGCCAGCGCACCGAGAGCAAGCTGCGCAGGGCATAAAACTTGGTCTCGGGACGGGAACCCACATCCCGCTTCACCCCTACGGTGGGGTAAAAATCCATCACCGAGGGGGGAACAATGCTGTGAAAGGCCTGAATATTGGGCAAATGCCAGAACATTCCCAGATTATCCATCCCGTCGTATATATCCACCCGGTTAAAGGGCTCCTGCGCCACCTGGATATACTCCCTGCCCCGGATGGCCGTATTGATGACAGCCTGGGAGCGCTCATAGTTATTTTTACCATTGGCAATGTAAAAAATTCCAAACCCCGAGGAAACCAGCATAATTCCGGCGCAGGTCAGTGCCAGAAACCGCGCCGACCTGCGGAAATAAAGCACCAGCAGGGCGGTGAGCACCAGGCAAGCCACGGCAACCGCCGTAAACGCCCACATCAAGGGGAGATCGTCCGCAAGCCCCAAGACCGGCTCATCCCCCTGGAAGTTGGGAGTAAGCCCGCTCATCATCGCAAAAACGCCCACTACCACCAAGGACCACTTGAGGGCGCGGCGGAAATGCTCGGCGGTGTAGACGCTGTCCTCCAGCGCCCGGATGCTGGCCAGGGCCATCAGAAGCAGAGGCATGAAGAACCAGCGGGCATAGTAGGAATTGTTAAGTAAAATAAACAGGCTGTTCAGGCCGGGTACCAGAGCCATTACCAGGCTGAGGGCCAGCATTTTTTTAAGCCAGTCGTTTTTCCGCTGAAAGAAATAAGCCAGCACGCCGGTAAGGCCGACCATAGGCAGCCACCCCGACAGGGAGGACCATTTGGCTCCGTGATCGGGAAGGAAATTGGGCCGGGCGGGAAGCTCCGGGGGGAAGAACAGGCTTTGGATAATGGCGGGCTGCCGCTGCTCGTGCCAGTAAAGCCAGAAGCTCCACCCGGTGAGCAGCTCGTCCAGGCCGGTGCGGGGATTGCCTAAAATAGCCAGCACCGAGGGCAGCATCACCGCCGCCGACAGCCCCACCCCCATCACCGCCTCCACGCAGAGGCGCGTGAATTTGCGGCCGGTCATGGGCCAGCCTCCGGAGCACATCCGCACAAGGACATAAAGGGCGACAAACACCGCCTCCCCCACAAAGAACCAGTAATTCACCATGGCGCAAACCGCCACAATCACCGCGAACAGGGCCTTTTTGTCCTCGCAGACCAGCTTTTCCACCCCCAGCAAAAGGAGCGGGAAAAAGACGGCCACATCGTGAAAGTGATTGAAAAAAATGTTAAAGAACATCCAGCCCGAAAAGGCGTAGAGGAGCGAGCCAACCACCGCCCAGGCCCGATCCCGAACAAAGCGCTCCAGGTACAGGTACCCGGTCAACGCCGCGCAGGCGGTTTTCAGCACCAGCAGCGGCGCCATGAGAAAGGGCAGCGCCGTTGTGGGAAAGGGCAGCGTCAGCCAGAAAAAGGGGCTGAACAGCAGGTAAAAGCTGTAGGAGCCGATGAAGTTGGCCCCCAGGTCGGTATGCCAGCTCCACCAGATATCGCCGCTCCGCACCGCCTCGTGGGCCAGCTTGTAGAAGGGGATCTGCTGGACGTTAAAGTCCCCATAGTAAATAAAGTACCCCCCGTCGTACAGCACAAAGGGGAGGAAGATCAGCACGCCGACGCCCAGCGCCAGCAAAAAGGCCCGCCTCCATAGGCTGGGGGTAGCTGTGGTCGTTGTTGTCATGAAACGCTCCTTTGTTTGTTGAGGTTGCGTAGGCAAGATATTGCATCGCAATGGGAGACTATTATGAACGCAGAAAATACTTATACCCTTCGCCTTTATTCTAATATGGCAGCAATAAGAACATTATCCTCAAAATTTTCCGGCAAGACTATATTTGAAATACTAGCCGATTCTCGAATTTGTTCATATATCTGTTCCTCTATAGTCTCAGCCCTCAAATAATCAATTGGCAGATTAGGATTTTGAGAGGGAAGAACAACTGTTATCGTTTCTATATGGCCATCTTTGTTTTTATAGGAGTACCTTGCCTCATACATAACACCACTAGATGATATAGCACCTTGTTCCAATAACGAATTAATATGCTCACTCCTAATACGATCTTGCTCATGCCGAGGCAGATATAAAAAAGTTAGCATACCAACAAAGGGTAGTACGATAAAGATAACACGTTTAACTTGCTTTGCACGGCTCATAATTTCAACCCCATTCAAATTTGTAGTTGCCGGGTATATTAATTTTTCAGTTCGCCTTTTCGCACCTGACGCGAGAAAGGAGAACCTCCCTCCCCCCCGCCGTAAGCATCCGATAGCCGTGCCGATTACCCGATGCGGCTGAAATTCCCCAGAAACCGGAAGAAATCAAATTCGTCATACATGGCCCCCAGCAGCCTTGCCACCAGCGGATCCCGGATGTTTCCCCTGAAATCCAGATAAAACAGCACGTTAAAATCACGGCTGGCAATGGGCATGGACAAAATGCGGGAAAGATCCAGATTGCAGGCGGCAAACCGGGTCAATATCTTGTGGAGGTAGCCCGGCTCGTTGGGCAGGGACAGGGCAATGGAAATGGTATCCGCCCCGGGCAGAAGCACATTCCGGGCGGACAGGCAGAGAAACCGGGTGTAGTTCTGGTTAAAATCCTCAATTCCCTCCTCCAGAATCCGCAGGCCGTACAGCTCCGCGCTCTGCCGGGAGCAGACGCAGGCCACCGACTGGGGGCCTGCGTCCCCGATCTCCTTGGCCGCCGCGGAGGTGTTGGAGGCGGTTTTGGGGGCCAGGCCGCGTCCGGCGAGATACCGCTTGCACTGGGCCAACGCCTGGGGATGAGACAAGGCGGTGTGAACGCTGTCCGGGTCGGTGTCCGGGTGGATACAGAGGCAGTGCTCCACCTTAATATCCACCGATTGGGCGATAAAAAGGCCATAGTGGGCGATGGATTCCAGCACCTCTCCCACCTGTCCCGCGCTGGAGTTCTCCACCGGCAGCACGCCATAGGCCACCTCTCCGGCCACAATGGCCGCCGCCACATCGCCAAAATGCGGGTAGAATCTGATATCCGGGTCGGTGAACAGGGCTTGGCAGGCCATATGGGTGTAAGCGCCGGGTACGCCGGGGCATCCCACAACCGCTCCGGCGGGCAGCGCTTCTATTCCATGGATGGGGTGGCGTTCCGCCATACTCAGGGAGGGGACGGGCATTCCGGCTACCCAGCGCAGCTGCTCGGCGGTGTCCGCCAGTACCTTGTCCGCCTGAATGCCGGGGAGGGGGGCGTGTTCAACAGTATTCATACGCGTCATTCCATTCCACACCGCCAATGGGACGGCGGTTTTATTTTTTAACGAAAAAGTTTTGTTTTGTTGTATTTCGTGGTATAATAACCGCAAGCGGTTATTATATTTTATGCCCCGCCGCCTCGCCGCTAAAGCGGCAACCGGCGCCGATGGGCAATTATACCAACGCTTCGCTTATGGTATAATAACCGCAAGCAGTTATTATATTTTATGTGTTTTATGATGGGGTATCTTGATCGGGGATTTTTCAGGCTACACAAGCATACCCTTAAAGAATTTTATATATGAATGCAATAAGGGGAAGGACGTCTTTTTTATTTCGACAGAACAGCAGGCAATAGAAAAGCTTACCAGCGCATAGTATCATTATACTGCGAACCGGACATAGAATCAACCGCTGAGAGGTGAAAACAAATGAATGCAGCCATAAATTCTCCCGAGAGCCTGTCCCCTGAAATTCGCGCGGTAGCTGACCGCCTGGTGGCGCTGCTCTCCCCCCAAACCATCTACCTGTACAATGAACGGGTGGACGCTGCGGGCTGTAGCACCGGTTTCAAGCTCTGCGTTGTCGCCGAGATGGCGGACAAGCAGGAGGCCGAAAAATCCGCCTATATGACCATAGACAGCGAAATTCCCTTTGACCTGCTCCTTTACACTCCGGCGGAATGGGAGGAGATTACAGGCAGGGAAAGCTCCTTTGCGCAAAAAATCCAAACAACGGGGAAGATTATATATGGGTAGGCGTCCTAACAGTGTTAACGATTCCCGGCGCTATTACGATTGGCTGGACAGGGCGGGGGAGGATATTCAAAGCGCCAAGCTGCTGTCGCAGGACGAGCTCTGCTACAACAACGCCGCCTTTCACTGCCAGCAGACCATTGAGAAGGCGCTGAAGGCCTATATCCTTCTGAAAAGCGGGATGCTGGTAGACGGCCACAACCTCCCCTGGCTTTGTAAGCGCGCGGCAAAATATGACCGCACCTTTTCCGATTGGCTCAGGGAGAGCACCTCGCTGAGCAAGTGCTATATTGAGACGCGTTATCCGGCGGATATTCCCCTGGATCTCACCTATGAGCAGGTTCGGAACTACTACCGCATGGCAAAGGAGATGTACCTCTTTATTTGCGGCGAGGTGGATAAGATTCTGGCGCAAAACAGGGCGCATCCCTCTCAATAAAATCGCTGCGGCGAGTATTCGGATAGAGGGCTACGGCCTCTCAATAAAGCGCATTCTACATATCGGAGCGAAAGTTCCGCTATAAAAACGGAACGGAGAATCTAATGAAAAAGCATATTACCGCCTACGTAATTCTTTGGTTGCCCGCTATATTGACAGCCTATTTCTTTTCCGGCCCCTCCATGCTTTCCCAAGGGTTGCAGTGGGCCACCGCCGCTTTGATGGTCATCGGCTGGAGCGTCAACACCGGATTTGCCGCTTACCGTTTTCCCAAAACCACGTTAGCCATCCTGCTGATTTATGCCGGAGCCAACACCCTTCTCATTGCGCTGCTGTACAAAATCCCCTATGAAAGCCCTTATCACCTGCCGCTGCTCACCTGGGGCGGCATTGCCAGCTTTAAGCCCCTGGATATCCTGGTGGAGGCGCTGCTGGATTTCAACATTCCTCAGGAGCTGTATGTGCTTGGCCTTGTCGTGGGACTTAGTGCCGTTGCCTATACTATCGGCGTCTCCCGCCGCCGCACCCATCCCTACCCCTACCGCCCCAAGATTATTCGGGGCAAGTAGCGGTCTGTGTTTTTTGCCCTATGCAATAACAATATTTGACTATCGTGTTTAGCGTGGCCGCTGTGCGTCTTGCCAGCCGCTGTGCCACGGGGTGGCATGTCGCTCATGCCGCGACGGGCAGTTACTTTTGGAGGAACAAAAGTAACCAAAATTCCCACGGGGGAGGGCCCCCGTGACCCCCCTTGGTTTCTGGGTAGCTATCTTTGGTAA
>Ga0153996_1000217_pt1 | contig 27110 bp, 21 predicted proteins | sample TSNC080MetaG_FD_104728 | JGI IMG/M metagenome (GOLD analysis project Ga0153996, IMG submission 104728) | Attine ant fungus gardens microbial communities from North Carolina, USA - TSNC080 MetaG | ecosystem: Host-associated > Fungi > Mycelium > Unclassified | place: USA: North Carolina, Lumber...
AAAGCGTTTTGCCATTGGCTGTAATCTATCACGGTTTATTGACCGTCTGATGGATTTGTAAAAAAATGTATCTCTGCTATTTTTCTTAGGATACTCTTTCATGCGTTTTGCCTGATTTTATGGTAAAAGTACTTGCATGTTTTCAGGGCGCTTGGTAAAATAAAAGTAAAGTACAAATTATTACCTGATACTAAAATCTGGTATAAAGAAATGGATGTGGCTGACAGGGCTGACAAAGTGTGGACAAATTAAATAAAAGGAGTGCAGAAAATGGAGTTTTTAGTAGCGCTAGCTAGTATCATGATGGTGAATATCGTGCTTAGCGGCGACAATGCAGTGGTCATTGCTATGGCCAGCCGTTGTTTGCCCCCAAAGCAACAAAAGATGGCCATTCTGTGGGGTAGCGCAGGAGCGATAGGGCTGCGGGTTCTTTTAACGCTTGTGGCAGTAGTACTCTTGCAAATACCTTATGTGCAGTTTATCGGCAGTTTACTCCTTATCTGGATTGCGGCCAAATTACTTATGGAAGATGACAAGGGCGAGGATAATATTAAAGCTGGCAGCTCTTTTGCCACGGCCATTAAAACAATTATTATCGCCGATCTGGTAATGAGTCTTGACAATACACTGGCTATTGCTGCAATAGCAAAAAGTGATTATGTCCTGCTTGCTTTAGGCCTAGTGCTTAGCATCCCGCTTATTATCTTTGGCAGTCAGATTATTCTTAAAATTATAGATAAATATCCGGTCGTTGTCTATGCCGGTGCTGGGCTCATTGCGTGGACAGCCGGGGAGATGATGGTCAGTGACGAAAAAGTTGGGGCTGTCATTCAGGCCGCTTTTCCTGGATGGCTAATTCCGGCCGTTCTTACGATCGGTGTACTGGCTATTGGTTGGTGGTGGAAGAAGTCACACAAGGAACATGTTGATAACCAGGATGCCAAGTGAAGCCAGCCGGTGCAACAATAAGATAAAGTGAAAAGAACGCTTCAGATGGAGTTTTTACCCCGTTTGAAGTTTGTTTAGTCATCGGATAAAAGCTATCAGCTATGTTGGACACCGTGTTTTACAGCGGTGTCTTTTTTGTATGGAAAGATAATAACGAGGGCATATTTAGACCGTTGTCAATAATTTCCAAGGGGCTGCTGCAGTCCATCTCTTCTATGCAGGTAATTGCGGCTAAACAGCGAATGCTTATTAATTGATGCAGTTAATTTGTGCTGGACACTATCTAGGGAAGGGTTGACTATTATGGCTGTAATGCCTGTACATATTCAAAGACGTCTTGTTGTATTCTTAATTCTTACTGTCTTGGCGCTAGTTGGTTTGATTGGCCGGGTTGCTTGGATTCAATTTGGGGATGGGCAACGGCTAAGTGTCAGGGTGCAGGAGCAGCTCAGGGAAAGCAGGGTCACGCAGTCACCGCGTGGCACTATTTATGACCGTAACGGGCGTGAACTGGCTGTGAGCAATATAGCAAAATCGTTATATGCCAATCCGCGTCATGTAAAGGATCCAGGCCAGCTTGCCGCGCTTTTGGCTCCGGTTCTGGGCATTAGTTCGGAAAGTATTCAAGAGCAGTTGATGACCAGCGCCGGCTTTGTCTGGCTCAAGCGTACCCTTGAGCCTGAACAGAGCAAGGCTGTCGTCGCGCTTATCAAGGAACATGGGCTTACAGGGCTTGGTTTTATCGATGAAAGCAAGCGCTATTACCCCAATGATAACTTGGCAGCGCAGGTATTGGGATTTGTCGGCACCGATGATATTGGCCTTGAAGGACTCGAAATGTCACTCGATAAGACAATCAAAGGCAGGGAACTCAAGCAGGCCATTGACACCGATAACCGCGGCACGCCAATATTTAATTCAATATTTTCGTTTATTCCGGAAAAACAGGGTAAGTCGGTGTATTTGACGATCGACAGCACGATTCAATATATTGTAGAGCGGGCGCTGGACAATGCCATGGCCAAGACAGGAGCTAAGGCAGCTGTCGTAGTCATCATGCAGCCTAAGACCGGGGAAATTTTGGCGATGGCCAGCAGGCCGACATATAACCCCAACCAGTTTGGCCGCTATAGTTCGCGGCACTGGAAAAACCGTGCAGTCTCTATTGTCTATGAACCAGGTTCTACGTTTAAGGCCATCATTGCGGCGGCTGCGCTTGAGGATGGCAAGGTCCGGCCAGACGAACGGTTTGTTGATAAAGGCTTTGTCGAAATATCGGGGCGGCGGATCAAAAACTGGAGCGGTGAAAGCTATGGCAATGTATCATTTATCGATATTGTAAAAAAATCACTTAATACCGGCTTTGTTGAGGTAGGGATGCGTGTAGGAGCCGCTAAACTGACGAATTATGTACGCAACTTTGGTTTTGGTAAAGCGACAGGTATTGAATTGCCAGGTGAGGAAGAAGGGCTGCTATTTGATCCCAAGCAAATGCGGGACAGCGATATTGCCACAATGTCTATCGGACAAAGTATTGCGGTTACTCCGCTCCAGCTTACGGCGGCTATTGCGGCGATTGCTAATGATGGCGTATTGTTAAAGCCCAGGATAATCAGGGAGTACCGTAATCAAGACGGAACTGTAGCAGAAACGTTTGATCCAGTTGTTGTCCGGCAAGCTATTAGTCCTGAAACAGCACATATTCTTACGGGCATGATGGAAAAAGTTGTAAGTGAAGGCGGCGCTAAAAAGGCGACTGTTCAGGGATACCGGTTTGCGGGTAAAACTGGTACGGCCGAGAAGCTTAAGCCAGAGGGCAATGGCTATCTGGCCGGGCACTATATCGCCTCTTTTGGCGGCTTTGGCCCTGTTGATGATCCCCAAGTTGCGGCCCTTATCGTTCTTGACGACCCCGTCGGAGTCTATTATGGCGGTGAGATCGCCGCACCGGTGTTTAACGAAATTATGTCGCAAGTTATGCGGTATATGAATATCAGACCACAAGACGGTAACTTATTGCCGCCGGCGGCGACAGCTGCAGCGGTGCCTGTATCGCCAGCTATTGCAGCTGAGCCGCCAAAGTCCGCTCCGCCCGGGTATGTGCTAGCGCCGGCATTAAACGGTAAAACTATCAGGGAAGCTGGTGAAAGTTTGCATCAACTGGGACTTACGTTTGTGCCGGTCGGTACGGGAAAGGCTGTTAAGCAAAGCGTCGCACCTAATACGGCCGTAAAACCCGGTTCGGAGATTATTGTCTATTTTGAATCACGATAGCTTGTCGGCGGCAAGGAGTCTCAATGGCGATGGTTTGGAGATTATCGTCTATTTTGAATCACGATAACTATCGGCGGCAAAGCGTCTCAATGGCGACGGCGGTTCGGAGATTAGCGTCTATTTTGAATCAAGGTAAGGTGCTGCAGATGACAGACAAACATCGATTAGTCCAATTACTGGGAGAAATAGCCGTTATGCTGGAGTTCAGTGGTGAAAACCAGTTTAAAATTCGTGCTTTTCAGAATGCTGCACGGGCTATTGAACATTCTAGTCTTATTCTGACCGACCCTGATGCCGGTGACAAGCTGGTCGCTATGAAAGGCATTGGGGCGTCACTCGGGGAAATGATTCGCGAATATATTTCTACAGGACGGATAACATATTATGAACAACTTAAAGTCAGTCTACCGCCAATACTCTTTGAGCTTGTTAAGCTTCCGGGACTGGGACCTAAAAAAGCGATTGTTTTGTTTAAGCAGCTAGGCGTACATTCTCTAGGCGAACTTGAATATGCCTGCAGGGAAAACCGGTTAGTGTCATTAACCGGCTTTGGTGGAAAAACGCAAGAGCGGATTTTACAAGGGATTGAATATATGAAAAAATTTCAGGGGCAATTTATTTTAGGTGATGCCTGGCCTGTGGCCGAATTGATCGTTGAGTATATCAGGCTGCAGCCCGATGTACAGCAAGCTGCTATTGCCGGTAGTATCAGACGTGGTCTTGAGATTGTCCGGGATATCGATATTGTGGCAGCCTGTCTTTCACCTGACAATCTGATTGCTGCCTTGACGGCAATGCAGGGAATTGATCATGTTATTAATCAGCAATCTGACAAGCTTACCATAAGTCTGATCAACGGGCTTGTTTGTACAGTCTATATCGTCTCTCTGGCAGAATTTTGGCCGGCGCTAGCCGTTTATACCGGTAGCTCGGGTTATGTAGCTAAGCTGGTTGAGCATGCCAAAACTCATGGTATGACGCTTACTGCTGCTGGGCTTAAGGATCGGCAAGGGGGGCAAGTTGCCATATTTGATGAACAAAGTCTTTATGATGCTCTGAACTTAAGCTATGATCATCCCGAGAGTAGAGAAGATGAGCGTGAGCTGAGGCCAAGTGGCATACATCCTGAGTTACTGGTAACATCAGCAGATATTTATGGAGTTTTTCATGTCCATACGACTTATTCCGATGGCGCCGGCAGCCTTGACGATATGTCGATGGCGGCCCGGCAGCGTGGCTGGCGCTACTTAGGGATTGCCGACCATAGTCAGACAGCCGTTTATGCCAGAGGACTCAGAATTGAAATGGTGATGGCGCAGCGGCGGGAAATTGAAAAAATTAATGACGCTAACCCCGGTTTTACTATTCTAGCTGGCATTGAGAGCGATATATTACCTGATGGCTCGCTCGATTATCCTGATGAAGTGCTGGCAAGCTTTGATTTTGTTGTAGCTTCTGTCCATTCGGCGTTTCGGCAGAGTGAGGCCGATATTACCCGCCGGATTGTGCGGGCTGTGAATAATCGCTATGTAACTATACTGGGACATCCAACCGGTCGGATTTTATTAGGGCGTAAAGGCTATGATGTTAATTTGGACGAGGTTATTCTGGCAGCCGCGAACAGCGGTACCGTAATTGAGATCAATGCCAGCCCGTACCGTTTGGATCTTGATTGGCGCTGGTGCCGTATAGCCAAAGAGCAAGGGGTATTACTGGCCATTAACCCCGATGCTCACGCCGTAAGTGAATTGGAGTATATGCGCTATGGACTAGCCGTAGCTCGCAAAGCCGGGCTGACTCGCGGCGATATTATTAATAGCCGCGGGTATCCTGAAATACTTAGCTTGCTGCAGCGCAAGCGTCAGTAGCTGCCATTAGCAGGGGCTAGTTAAATAATAAAAGGCGGCTTGCAAGCCGCCTTTTATTAACCATTTGCTTAGTTGTTACCGTTGATATCAAATTGGGAAGTCATAGTACCGCTGGTCATATTATTCGAGCCGGTAGTGTTAGTGGCAGTTGCGCTTTGACCACCCATGGATGATTCATATTGTTCGATCATGCGGCGGACCATATGGCCGCCAACGCGGCCGCAATCGGCCGAGGTCATAGTGCTCCAACCTTGGCTGCGTACGCGTTCGCTGATACCTAACTCGTTAGCTACTTCCATCTTCATGCGGTCAAGAGCATTTTCTGCACCAGGATTAACTGGTTTTCTGCTTCTAGCCATGCAATAAAGCACCTCCTAAAATTTTTCTAGATCTAGTATCTGCTCTAGATATAATGATTATCCTATAAATTTTATGTAAATTAAGTAAAATATTACCAACTACTATTATTAAGTCGATCAACAAAGGTGAATGACGGAATTTCCTATGGCAGGATTTCACAGAGAGGCGGAGAATAAATTAATGAATCAGAGAGTTATTAACGAACAACTACCTCCGGACAGTGCCTGTTATGCATGAGCTCGCAATTGCGCAAGGTATTCTTAACATTGCGCTGAATACGGCTGCAAGTCAGGGCGCCTGTAAAATCATCGGTGTAAAGGTATTAGCTGGTGAATTAACCGGTATTGTGCCGGAATCGCTTGAATTTGGATTTTCGGCTCTGGCCGAAGGGACGATAGCTGCCGGCGCTCGCCTATCTATCTGTGCCGTGCCGCTTACCGGCTTGTGCCGGGACTGTGGAGAGCAGCGCCATGTGGAAAAACACCGCTTTGTTTGTCCAGAGTGCGGCTCATATGCAATTGACATTATTTCTGGGCAGGAGCTTAAGGTTGAAAGTGTGGAGGTCGAGTAGTTTGGAAATACCGGTAATGAGCAACATTCTTAGTAAAAATGATAAAATTGCTGCAGAGCTGAATGCCATGTTAACCGCTAGAGGCATCTTTGTGATTAACCTTTTAGGATCACCAGGGTGTGGCAAGACTTCGCTTCTCGAAAAAACGATCGATATGGTAAAAAATGATCTTAAAATAGCCGTAATTGAAGGCGATTTGTATACCTCCAAAGATGCTGACAGACTTGCTGCTTGCGGAACGCCGGTCATTCAAATTAATACTGAAGGCGGCTGTCATCTTGATGCAACTATGGTTAAAACAGCCGTCACTAAACTTGATTTAGATGCAATTGATATCTTGATTGTCGAGAATGTTGGCAATTTAGTTTGCCCTGCTGAATTTAATGTGGGAGAACATGCGAAGGTTGTTATGCTTAGTACGACTGAAGGTGAAGATAAACCACTTAAATATCCGCTTGTTTTCCGGCAATCAGCAGCTGTTATTCTAAACAAAATTGACTTGCTGCCGTATACTAGCTTTGATATAGAGTCCGCCATTGCCGATATTAGGGGATTGAATCCTTATGTCAACTTACTGCAAGTCTCCTGCCGAACAGGAGAAGGACTGGCGGGTTGGGCCGAATGGCTCAAGGCGAGAGCAGGCGATATGCGTAATCATTTGGGATGATAACTGATTGTCGTTTATGGGTAACTGCCCGATGTGGCAGTCTCATTGGCGATGGCAGTGTAAAATATAATGAGGAGGTTTAGTGGTTTGACAAGTCGAGCAGATAAAGAGCGCGAAATTGAGCTTGTGCGTGATCGGCTACACCTTTTGGTTGAGCAAAAGCATGGTGATTTTACAGATAAGGATGTAACGGAGCTGAGCATTTTTCTTGATAAGCTTGTTGTCGAATATGCCGCATCGCATCCTAAATCGAAATTTATTACGTCAGAGTGAGGCTGAAAACTCAGGTCTAATCTAGCCGTCGTATTTATAAATTGTACTAGTGGGGGATTGCTCCTAACCGATGGTACTATTTATAGCGGCGGAGGGAATGAATTTGAGGAAAGAGGGAAACCAGGAACTCAGGCGTGGACTTAAAGAACGGCATATTCAGTTAATTGCACTTGGCGGTTCTATTGGAGTGGGATTGTTTTTAGGGTCGTCGTCGGCCATTCAGTTGGCAGGACCCGCACTGTTAGTTGCCTATCTTATTGGTGGCATTGTTATTTTCTGTTTGCTCCGGGCGCTAGGAGAGGTCGCTGTCGCCTATCCTGTGGCTGGGTCGTTTAGTACATATGCCCATATCTTTCTTGGGCCGTTGCCTGGCTTTTTGACAGGCTGGACCTACTGGTTTATGTGGATTGTGACCGGTATGGCCGAGATTACTGCTGTCGGTGTCTATGTGCATTATTGGCTGCCGGAAATGCCGCAGTGGATTCCGGCTTTGTTAGCGGTCATTTTTATGACAGGTGTTAATCTCATCGCGGTAGAAGCTTATGGTGAGTTTGAATTTTGGTTTGCCTTAATTAAAATTATTGCCATTGTACTTTTAATTCTGGGTGGTTTGTCCATGATCATCTTTGGTGTCGGCAATGGCGGGGTTCCTGTGGGGATATCACATCTCTGGCAGCATGGCGGTTTTTTTCCGCACGGCATAAGTGGTGCTGTGACGGCCTTGGCGATGGTGTTGTTTTCTTATGTTGGCATTGAAGTGATCGGTATTACGGCCGGTGAGGTCAAAGAGCCTGGCAAGACGCTGCCGGCGGCTATTGATAAAGTGTTCTGGCGGATCATCTTATTTTATATCGGCTCTTTGTATGTCATTATGTCGATATATCCCTGGACAGACATTGGCCGTGTCGGCAGCCCGTTTGTATCAGTTTTTGAAAAGCTGGGGATAAGCAATGCTGCAGACATTATGAACTTTGTTGTATTGTCGGCGGCGGTGTCGTCCTGTAACAGCGGTGTTTTCAGCACCGGCCGCATGTTGTATACGATGGCCAAGCAAGGGGAAGCTCCGCGCTTTCTGAAAAAACTCAATGGTAATCAAGTGCCTGTTTATGGTGTGCTCGTTTCTTCGGCTTGCCTAATGGCAGGAGTTGCTCTAAACTACTTTATTCCGTCCAAAGTATTTACTTATGTAACGAGTATCGGTACATTCGCCTGTTTGTGGGTGTGGGCAACGATCGCGATTGTCCAGATAAAATTTCGCCAGAGTTTGTCGCCAGTGCAAAGAAATAAGCTGGCTTATACAATGCCGTGGTATCCTGTATCCGGTATTTTCTGTCTTGCTATGCTGGTTTTGGTAGCAATTGTTTTGAGTTACGACGCAGACACTGCTCTGGCTCTTTATATTGGCCCTTTATGGCTGCTGGCACTGGCGCTGGTATATTACTTGCGGCGAAGATAATGTATATGGGGGTTAGTTATGTTTGAACGTCCTGTTTGGGCAGAAGTTGACCTAGCTGCTATTAAAGCTAACGTTAAAGCAATAAAAAAGGGACTAAGCCCCAATGTCCAGTTTTGTGCCGTAGTCAAGGCTGATGGTTACGGGCACGGTGCGGCAGCCGTAGCGGGAGCCGTGCTGGTTGCCGGAGCAGATCGCCTGGCAGTTGCCATTCTTGCAGAGGCAATTGAACTTAGGCGCGCTGGCTTTGTTGTTCCTATCCAGGTATTGGGCTTCACTCCGCCGGAGCAAGCCAGGACGATAGCTGATTATGAGATTATCCAGACCGTGTACTCTATCGATGCTGTTCGTGCCTTGTCGGCTGCCGGTGTTGAGACCGGGAAAAAGGTGAAGCTTCATATTAAAATTGATACCGGTATGGGTCGAATCGGCATCTTGCCGGCCGAGGCCGGGCAATTTGCCGCCGCAGCAGCCCAAATGCCGGGCGTGGAAATTGAGGGGGTATTTTCGCACTTTGCTACAGCCGACGCTGCTGATAAATCGTATGCTCGCGAACAGTTGGCCAATTTTCGGGAGGCTCTTGGCTATATCCGCAGCAGCGGCGTTGATGTTGCCATCCGGCATATGGCTAATAGCGCCGCTACGATAGAAATGCCTGAAGCTCACTTTGATATGGTGCGCCCAGGCATTGTCCTATATGGGTTATGGCCGTCCCAAGAAATTAAACGCAGCATACCATTAATTCCGGCGATGTGTCTCAAAGCGCAGGTGGCTCACGTTAAAGAAGTGGCAGCCGGAACGAATATCAGTTATGGACGGATGTATAGGGCAGACAAGCAGCGTACAATCGCAACTATACCGCTTGGTTACGCTGACGGCTGGTCCCGCCTGTTGTCAGGCAAAGCTAGTGTCGTAATTCATGGCCGGCATGCGCCGCTAGTCGGGCGAATCTGCATGGATCAGTGCATGGCCGATGTTAGCGACATTACGGCAGTTCAGTCTGGTGACACTGTTACTTTGTTCGGTATCCCTCAGTTAACGGCCGATGATATTGCAGAAATTTTAGGAACGATTAATTATGAGGTGGTCACTACGTTAGGCAAACGGGTTCCGCGTATTTATCTAAATGCATAGAGCGTTTTTGCAATCCATAACCAGCCGTGTCATTCCGGTAGAGCGGTTTTGGCTTAAATCATCTCTTGCCGGGGTCAATATGATCGGCTAATTATTGAGCAAGATGGAGGTAAGGAAAAGTGAACATGGGGTTGTCCATGAGCGAGAATGATTGGGAACAATTTAAACAAAAGCTTAACACTAAATCCGGAATTAATCTCAACGCCTACAAGCCGGTGCAAATGCAGCGACGAATCGGTAACATGATGAACCGCCATGGAGCCAGCGGCTATTTGAATTTCTTTAGCAAGCTAGAAAACGACCCAAAGCTGTATAAAGAATTTATTGACTTTCTGACAATAAATGTGACCGAATTTTTTCGTACGCCGGAAAAGTTTGCCCAACTTGAAAAGACGGTCATTCCAGACCTGCTGAAACAGAGTTCTAAGCTGAACATTTGGAGTGCCGGTTGCTCGATTGGCGCTGAGCCGTACTCAGTGGCAATTATGCTCAACGAAATAACCCCTCGTACCAGGCATCGGATACTGGCGACTGATCTTGATGTCGAAATGCTAGCCAAAGCCAAGCAAGGAACTTATACGGCCAATGAGCTGAAAAATATACCGCCTGCCCGACTTAATAAATATTTTAAGCAGGTAGACGGCATGGCTACTATTGCCGACGATATCAAAGCTCGCGTCGATTTTCAGCGTCATAACCTGTTGCTCGACGAGTTTGAATCAGATTTTGATCTTATTTTGTGCCGGAATGTAGTCATTTATTTTACGGAGGAAGCTAAGGACAGGCTGTATCGTCGCTTCTTCGCCGCACTTAAGCCCGGCGGTGTTTTGTTTGTTGGCGGTACTGAGGCAATACTGAATTTCCGTGATATCGGACTGATGTATTACCTTCCGTTTTTCTACAGGAAACCATTATAATATTCCCCAGCCGGAGAGTCGTTTCATTGTACTGAGCCAGTGCCTGAGCAGCAGCTTGCTTATTGTGCTTTCTTCAACGGAATTATTGGCAGTTAGGTCTACAGTTTTAACGGCTTTGTTGTTAACATAAAATATAATTTCGCCGATTTTTTGCCCCTGGTGTACCGGGGCTTTTATTTTTTCCGGTAAATCGACTTCTACTGTTACTGACGCGTAGTCGACCGTATTGACGACAAGCGCAGCCGGAATATCCACGATAGTATCGACGATACCGGTCATACCATTTTCTACCGGGATTGAGCTAAATACGGCGCCCTGTTCGGCATATTCATATAAATCGTAGGTGTCAAAGCCGTATTTTAGTAGCTGCATTGAGTCAAGCCAACGAGAGTGGTCGTTTAATACCACGGCAATAAGCTTTTGATTGCCGCGGGTAGCACTTGATACTAAACAAGGACCCGCTCTGTTTGTCGTACCTGTTTTTACGCCGTCAGTGCCCTCGAGCATCCAGAGCAGCTTATTCGTGTTGCGGAGATTGCGCTCATGACTTTTACCTTTGCGGTCAAGCCATTCGATATTTGTTTCCTTGGTGCCGACAATGTTTGCGAATGTTGGGTTAGCCAGGGCGTAACGGGCAATCCAGGCCAAATCAAACGCTGTCGACAGATGGTTGGGAGAGCTTAGACCGTGGGGATTGCTGAACCGGGTTTGGACGGCGCCAATATTGGCCGCTTTTGTGTTCATGATCTCAACAAAAGCTTCAACAGAGCCGGCCAAGTGTTCGGCAATGGCAACGGCGGCGTCATTGCCTGAACGCAACAGTAGTCCGGTAATAAGCTCGCCGAGGGTGATGATTTGCCCGGGGTAGAGGTTAAGAGACGAACCGCCTGTCGATGCGGCGTTAGCGCTGATGCGTACCCGTTCGTCCCAGCGCCCGCTCTCGATGGCGATAATGGCTGTCATGATCTTTGTGGTGCTGGCCGGCGCCAGCTTTTTATTCATATTTCTGTCATAAAGCACTTGACCGGTTTTGGCATCCATTAAGATTGCACCTTGGGCAGACAGAATCGGCGGTGCAGCGTACGCAACGCCGGCAAACAGCCACAAGAGCAATAAACTTAACGCGGCAGGACGAAATAACAGGCGCTTCATGGAATACCCCCTTCTCATCAGCTATATTATTATATTGCTCTTATCAGCCGGTCATACCCATTACCAGTCATATCTTGTTGTCTACCGGCGTAATATCAACAAGAAGCTTTACACAGGGGGAGTGAAGCATGAACAGCAAAAAGGTGGTACGCCGCAAATTCTTTAGTATTAGCATCCTTGTCACCGGGTTGGTATGCGCTCTGATGTATCAGGTCGCAAATGTCTTTACTGATAAAAGTCGGGTAATAAAACAAATACCAACTACCCATAAAGTCGTTGCGATTACTGTGGATGATGGACCTCATACGAAAGCGACACCGGAAATATTGGCGGTACTGAAAGAGAAAACAGCAAAGGCAACATTTTTTGTCTTAGGGAAAAATGTCGAAAATCACCCCGAAATTATTGCCCAAGCAGTTCTCGACGGACATGAAATAGCCTCACATGCTTACAGCCACAAACGTCTGAATAAGCTGCCCGCAGCTGAAGTAGTTGCTGAACTGGCGCGTCTAGAAGCAGCGCTACAGACGGTTGCTCCTAGGCCTACCCTGTTTAGGCCGCCTGAGGGGGCCTACAATGACGACATCGTAGCACTAGTTCGAGAACGAGGCTATAGCACGATACTCTGGTCAATTGATACAGGTGACTGGCGACGGGTGTCTGTTGTTCAAGTTGTTAAAACCGTGCTTGACAACGTGCGGCCAGGCAGCATTATTCTTATGCATGACGGGCAGTATCCCTTACCTACGGCTCGGGCACTGGCGATAATTATCGACAAGCTGCATGAGCAGGGATATCAACTGGTAACCGTAAGCGAATTGCTGCAGTATTATGAGGTAAGCCGTTAGACTTGTTCATACAGGCTGCTTCCGTATTGACTTAAATTTTGCCAATGAGCCTGGATTAACTGATCATAACGATTGACAGTGGCTTTGCGCTCATTTCTCAGTGCTTGAATAGCGCTTAACACCTTATGGTCAAAAGTGTATACTTTAGTTTTGGGTACTGTCAGCGGCTTGGCATATTCCGTTAGCTTGGTAGCAACTTTACAGTTTGCCTTTGTTTCCTTAAGGATAACGGCTGGTTCTAACAGATCTGATCCGTCGTAACGGTGGATCAGGCAATTGGGTTGCAACCGGTCAATTACGTTTTTGCTTTCACCGTCCAGAACGAGCTCGCTGCCGCAATCGGGACATGAGCCCAGACTGTTTGGCAGGCAATTATAGCAGCTCATACAGACAATTTCATTCATTGTACATCCCTCCAATCTTATTATATCCAGAAATGGGCAGGTTATAATTTGTCTATCAATATGCCATATTTGTTATTTTTTTTGTAAATATCATTTTGACACTCGCATCAATTTTAGGTATAATAGCTGGAACAAACCATTATTTAACTGTTTGGAAGGAAATTGTCCCTGTTGCAGCGAATAGGAAACGGCAAGGACTGTGTATCTTATCCGATGAATAAACCCGTCTTGACTCCCTCTTCTGTAAGCGGGAGTTAAGAGCGGCTAAGTCGTTCGGATAAGGTCGGCTAAACTTCAAATGGGGGTAAAAACCCCACCTGAAGATAAGCTCTCTTTATAAGAAAAAACAAAGGATTGAGTTTATATGACCAACGCTTGTTTTTCTGATCAGGATCTATATTTATTTCACGAAGGCCGCAATGACCATAGTTATACTATGCTGGGGGCTCATGTTGTATCAGAGGGCGGCCAGTCGGGCGTCAGGTTTGCTGTATGGGCGCCTAATGCCCAGAAAGTACGGGTTATGGGGGATTTTAACCGTTGGGATGGCCGTGACTACGAGATGGAAAAGGTTAGCACCTGTGGTATTTGGAGCCTGTTTATTCCTGGGCTTAAGGTTGGCGCACTGTATAAGTACGAAGTGATTACTTGCCAGGGAGAATCATTGCATAAATCCGATCCATATGCTTTCGCGGCCGAAGTCCGACCCCTGACGGCATCAAAGGTCGCCAGCCTTGATAAGTATCGTTGGCAGGATGATAAATGGCGGCTGGCTAAAGCCGACAAATTTGCCTATGATCAGCCGATGAACATTTACGAGGTTGATCTCGGCTCCTGGAAACGGGGCAGCGAAAACCAGCGCCTGTCTTATCGGCAATTGGGGCCAGAGCTGGCTGAATATGCCGCTGGCATGGGTTATACACATATCGAGCTATTGCCGGTAGTTGAACATCCGTTTGACGGCTCATGGGGATATCAAGCTACAGGCTATTATGCGGCGACAAGCCGTTATGGCTCGCCATCCGATTTTATGTTTTTAATTGATTGCTGTCATCAGCGCGGCATTGGTGTTATTTTGGACTGGGTACCAGGACATTTCTGTAAGGATGCCCATGGTTTGGCACGCTTTGACGGTACTGCTCTGTATGAATATAGTGATCCTCGCCGCAGTGAAAACCATGGCTGGGGAACGCTTAACTTTGACCTCGGGCGGCCTGAGGTCATGAGTTTTCTTATATCTAATGCCTTATTCTGGATGGATATTTTCCATATTGATGGTCTGAGAATTGACGCTGTTGCTAATATGTTATGTCTCAATTATGGTCGGCAAGAGGGTGACTGGACACCAAACAGTCAGGGAGGGACGGAAAATTTTGAGGCTATTAACTTCCTGCGGCGCCTGAACGAGGCGATCTTCGCCCGCCACCCTGAGGCTTTGGTTATTGCCGAAGACTCAACAGCTTGGCCGCTAGTGACACACCCAACCTATGAAGGCGGTTTGGGTTTTAATTTTAAGTGGAATATGGGCTGGATGAACGATATGCTTCGTTACATGGAGTTTGAACCGGTGTACAGGCAGTACCATCACAATCTAGTGACTTTTTCCTTTATGTATGCTTTTTCAGAGAACTTTGTCTTGCCGTTATCGCACGACGAAGTTGTTCATGGCAAGCGGTCACTGCTTGACAAGATGCCTGGCGATTACTGGCAAAAATTTGCCAATCTCCGTGCCTTTTATGCGTATATGATGGCTCATCCCGGCAAAAAACTGCTGTTTATGGGCGGTGAATTTGGTCAGTTTATTGAGTGGAATTATCAGGACAGCCTTGATTGGCATTTATTGGATTATGACATGCACGGCAGACTGCATCGTTATGTCCGGGATATAAACCATTTTTACTTAGAACATTGTGCAATGTGGCAAAATGACCGTGACTGGGAGGGCTTTTCCTGGATCGATTGCCAGGATTACCGGCAGAGTGTGCTTGTTTTCAAGCGGCAGGGTAAAAGGCCGCAAGACTTTGTCATCGTCGTGTTAAACTTTACCCCGGTCGTTCGCGAGCAATACCGGATCGGTGTGCCCGCCGCCGATTGCTACCGTGAAGTCTTTAACAGCGATAATGTTGACTATGGCGGATCCGGGCAGGGAAATCCGGGTAATCTTCAAATACAAGCTATACCGTGGCATGGTCAGTCCGGCTCGCTTGTTCTTACGTTGCCCCCGCTTGCTGCCGTGTACTTAGAGCCTGTTGGTTTTGAAGCGCATAACTTACTGCAGACGATTGATCAGCCAATCACAATTGAAAAGGATAGTGGTTTATGATGAAGGTACTATTTGTGGCGTCAGAGGCAATGCCTTTTGCCAAAACAGGTGGTCTCGGCGATGTCGTCGGGTCATTACCGAAAGAGTTAAATAAGCAGGGCGTTGATGCCCGTGTTATTTTGCCCAAATATGGCTCAATCCCCTCTGAGTTGTCCGGTAAGATGAACCTGATAGCAACACTGACTGTGCCGGTTGGCTGGCGTAGTCAGTATTGTGGACTGTATGAGCTTGAGCATCAGGGCATTACCTGGTATTTCGTCGACAATGAGTATTATTTTAAACGTGATGGACTGTATGGCTATTTCGACGAAGCTGAGCGGTTTGCTTACTTTTGCCGGGCTGTCTTGATGGTGTTGCCCCAGCTTGGCTTTAAGCCTGATATTCTTCATTGTCATGACTGGCAGACCGGGCCGCTGGCTGCCATGCTTAAACACCAGTATTGCGACATAGATGAATATGCCGGCATTAAGACGGTGTATACGATTCACAATCTGATGTATCAAGGCACTTACCCTAGTGATACTTTAGGCGATCTGCTGGGGCTGCCGGCCAGTGTCTTTACTGGCGATGGTCTGGAGTTTTACGGACAGGTCAACTTTCTTAAAGGCGGTCTGGCTTTTGCCGATGTGATTACAACTGTCAGCAAATCATATGCTCAGGAAATACTGCAGCCTTATTTTGGCGAAAAACTGGACGGATTTTTAGCCAAGCGGCAGTCCGACCTGTACGGCATTGTGAACGGCATTGACTATGAGCTGTATAATCCTGCCGATGACCCGGATATTTATACGACATATACCTGGCGGGGCACAAACAAGCGGCTGGACAATAAAGCTGGGCTGCAGGCCGAACTAGGGTTGCCTGCCAGCAAACAAACGCCTGTTATTGGTCTCGTTTCCCGGCTAGTTAACTCCAAGGGACTCGATCTTGTTGCCCATGTGCTGGAGGAAATATTGACGCTTGATGTTCAGTTGGTTGTGCTCGGCACGGGTGAGCATCGCTATGAGCGCATGTTTGCCGATGCCGCTTTTCGCCATGCGGATAAAATGTCGGCCAATATCTTGTTCTCCGACCGCCTGGCTCATAGAATATATGCCGGTTCCGATATGTTTCTCATGCCGTCGCGGTTTGAACCTTGCGGTATCGGTCAGCTCATTAGTCTCCGGTATGGCAGCATTCCTATTGTTCGCGAAATTGGCGGGCTTAAAGATACTGTTAAGCCGTTTAATGCTGAAACAGGGCAAGGTAACGGCTTTGTGTTTAGCAATTACAATGCGCACGAGATGCTTCAGGTCATTGAGCAGGCGGTTCTGTTATATCAAGATCGCAAGCAATGGGCTAAAATAGTGAAAAATGCGATGCGCTCTGACAACAGCTGGCGGAGCTCAGCTTCAGAGTACCGGGAACTTTATGAGAAATTAGTAAGTAAGTAATGCCCGACGGGTCTTTGCCAGCGTAGCGTAGAGAGGGGATTGAATATGTTTACAAATAAAGATGAATTTAAAAAGGTCTTTATTGATAGGCTGCAAACAATTGTTGGTAAAAGCCTTAAGGATTCGTCAATAAGCGATAAGTATATTGTTTTCAGCATTTTGATTCGCGGAATTATTAACAAACGCTGGTATCAGTCTAATAATGAATACAGCCTGGCCAAGGAAAAGCAGGTTTATTATTTTTCTATGGAATTTTTGCTCGGCAGACTGCTGGGCAGCAACCTGTTTAACCTGGGGTTAACTGAAATATGCAGCGAGGGGCTCAAAGAGCTGGGCATTGATTTAGCTGAACTTGAAGCCGTGGAGCATGATGCCGGCTTAGGTAACGGCGGACTTGGCCGCCTGGCGGCCTGCTTCCTGGATTCGATGGCTTCGCTGCAGCTGCCTGGCCACGGCTGCGGCATTCGCTACCGGCATGGCATGTTTGAACAAAAAATTGTCGATGGCTATCAAGTAGAATTGCCTGATAACTGGCTGCGCGACGGCTATGCCTGGGAAATGCGCAAGGCCGACAGGGCCGTTACTGTCAAATTTGGCGGGTATGTCCGGTTAGAGGAGCAAAACGGACGACTGACCGCTATCCATGAAGGCTATGAGCCTGTACTGGCCGTGCCTTATGATGTGCCTATCGTTGGTGCACACTGCAATACTGTCAATGCGCTGCGGCTATGGAGCGCCGAGACTTGTTATTTTGATTTGTCCTCGTTTAGTAAAGGTGATTACCTCAAAGCAGTTGAACACAAATATACTCTGGAAGCTACTTCGCAAATTCTCTACCCTGATGACAACTATCCGGAAGGCAAGACGCTCCGTCTAAAACAGCAATATTTCTTTGTCTCTGCCGGGCTGCAGAGCATTGTCAGGCGTTATAAACGGCTACATGGAGAGACTGCCGCTGATCTTGTAAAATTACATAAAAAAGTTGCCATCCATATTAACGATACCCACCCGGCGTTGGCTATCCCTGAGCTTATGCGGCTATTAATAGATGAAGAGGGACTGGGATGGGAGGAGGCCTGGGCCACTACCAACAAGACAATTTCCTATACCAATCATACTATCTTGCCTGAAGCGCTGGAGAAATGGCCGATTGAGCTGGTCAAGACGCTGCTGCCGCGCATGTATATGATTATCAAAGAAATTAATGAGCGATTTTGCGCCGCCTTATGGGAGAAGTATCCCGGCGACTGGGAGCGTATCCGGGGCATGGCCATTATTGGGGACGGTTATGTCCGGATGGCTAATCTTGCTGTTGTTGGCAGTCATAGTGTCAACGGCGTGGCCAAAGTACATAGTGAAATCTTAAAAACAGTAGTTATGGCTGATTTTCACCAGTTTTACCCTCAGCGCTTTAATAATAAGACGAATGGTGTTACCCATCGCCGCTGGCTGGCCAAAGCCAATCCTAAACTGGCGGAGCTGATTACCGGTGCTATTGGTCGGGGCTGGCTGGCTCATCCGGATGAACTTGCTAAGCTGCACCGCTACGCCCAGCACCCGCAGTTTCAAGCCAGCATCAAGGCCGTCAAACGTGCCAACAAGGAGCGGCTCGCTGAGTATATCAAGGATAAAATGGGAATAATAATTGACGTTGACTCGATTTTTGATGTTCAGGTAAAGCGTATTCACGCCTATAAGCGCCAAACGCTTAATGCCTTGCACATTCTCGATCTCTATAATCGTTTGAAAGCTAATCCTAGTCTTGATATTGTACCTCGCACGTTTATTTTTGGGGGTAAATCGGCTACCGGCTACTATCTAGCTAAACGCATCATCAAATTTATTAATACACTGGCCGATGTAATTAATAACGATCAGGAGATCAATGGCAAGATCAAGGTTGTATTTTTAGAAAACTATAGTGTTTCGCTGGCCGAGCTCATTATGCCTGCGGCTGATGTCAGTGAGCAGATATCGACAGCAAGCCAGGAGGCTTCAGGTACCGGCAATATGAAATTTATGATGAACGGCGCTGTCACTATTGGTACTTTAGATGGGGCTAATATTGAGATTCGGGATGAGGTTGGCGATGATAATATTCTGATCTTTGGACTGACTGCCGATGAGGTACTTGGCTATTACAAAAACGGTGGGTATAACGCAATGGAAGAATATCATCGCAATCAGCGGCTAAGGACAGTCGTTGACCAATTGATGAACGGCTTTTTTCCTGTCAGCGCTGATGAGTTTGACAGCATCCACCACTCACTGATGCGTACTAATGATCAGTATTTTGTCCTAAAGGATTTCGCTGACTATGCGGCGGCTCAAGAAAAGATAGACAGCTTATACCGGGATCAGAGCCACTGGCTGGAGATGTCTATTAACAATATTGCCTTTTCCGGCCGGTTTGCTAGTGACCGTACGGTGAATGAGTATGCTATTGGCATTTGGGGCGTAAAGCCGATCGTCATTCGGGAAAGTAAAGACTGGAGGTGAACGGCATGAACCAACAATGGATGCTGCACGATTCGCATAAGGAAGAATTCCGCAGCCCTTTTGGCGCCGTTTCCTTTGAGACTCCGGTAACATTAAGACTGCTGATTAGCTTGCCGAGAGAGCAAGCGGTAGAGGCTGTACTCTTGCGGCAGTGGCAGGACGGGGCTGGTGAGACGCTGACCGAGATGTGCCTCGTTCAGGAGCAAGCAGGACAACGATTGTATCAAGCTACGCTTGTCACCCCCGAAATGCCGGGGGTCATCTGGTATTATTTTGTTGTCAGGCAAAACGGGCAGACTGTTTATTACGGCAACAACTCCGAGCAAATAGGCGGTGTGGGGCGCGTCTCTTCTGACGTGCCGCCGTCTTATCAAATCAGTCTCTTTCGCCCGGAGGCCGTCACACCTAAATGGTTTAAACACGCGATTATTTATCAAATTTTTGTTGACCGGTTTTACAACGGTCTGCCGGGGCAGCAAATATTAGCCCCCCGTCCCGGCAGCTTGCTCCATGCTGATTGGCACGACACGCCTGTCTATACCAGGGATACCGATACAGGCGCTATTTTGGCCTATGACTTTTTTGGCGGCAATTTGGCCGGCGTTATTGATAAGCTGCCGTATCTTAAACAGTTCGGCGTAACGGCTATTTATCTTAACCCGGTATTTTCTTCTCCTTCTAATCATAAGTATGATACGGCTGACTACAAGAAGATCGACCCCATGTTTGGCGATAATCAATTGTTTGCAGCCTTGTGCGCCAAGGCTAAAGAGTGCGATATTGCCGTTATTCTTGACGGGGTTTTCAGTCATACCGGCAGTGATAGTATTTATTTTAACAAAGACAACACGTACGACAGTTGCGGCGCTTGCCAATCGCCGCAGTCTCCCTATTATTCATGGTATAAATTCACTGAGTATCCCGATAAATATGAGTCATGGTGGGGTATTGGCACTCTGCCCAATGTCAATGAAAACGATCCGTCTTACCAAAGCTTTATTATTGAGCAACAGGACAGTGTTCTTGCCCATTGGCTTAAGCTGGGGTGCAAAGGCTGGCGGCTGGATGTAGCCGATGAGCTGCCTGAGGCTTTTTTAAGAAAGTTTTATAAGACGCTGAAAGCGGCCGACCCTGAAGCCGTTTTGATCGGCGAGGTATGGGAAGATGCTTCGAATAAGGTAGCCTACGGCTATTCTCGCCAGTATTTCGACGGTACCGAAATGGATGCCGTGATGAATTACCCGTTCAGACAGCTGGTGCTTGACTTTATGCTGGGCTGGCGCGATGCTCAGACTATGCACCGTCATTTATTCAGTCTGTATGAGAATTATCCGAAAGAAAACTTCTATGCCAATCTCAATGTTATTGGCAGTCATGATGTGCCGCGTATTTTAACCTTGCTTGGCGAAGCGCCGCCGGAAGATTCACTAAGTAAAATGGCGGCCTTTAAGCATAAGTTGTCGCCTAAGCAGCGGGCATTGGGGCTGGAACGGCTTAAGCTTGTCGTCTTGTGGCAGATGACCTTTCCGGGGGCTCCTTGTATTTACTATGGCGATGAGGCTGGCGTCGAAGGGTACCGCGATCCTTTAAACCGCCGTACATATCCGTGGGGACGGGAAGAGCAGCAGCTACTGGAGTGGTATAAAAAGCTGACCGGTTTACGCCAGCATTATCCTGTACTGCGGACAGGGGAATGGTTGCCACTGGTGGCGGCTGGTGATGTTTATGGTTATGTGCGTCGCATCCGGGGCGGGCAGGATGCCTTTGGCGACCTGGAGGCAGACAATACGGCTGTTATCGTTTTTAACCGGAATACAAAACAAACAGCAACTGTCAGTATAGACGCAAATACATGGTTTGCTAATCAAGATGATATCACCGACGTGCTGACAGGGCAAACATTTCTGTTGCCGGAGCACGGCTCGCTGGAGCTGACCCTGCCTCCACTAACCGGCAAGTTACTGCTGGACAACGTTAGCTCCGGAGCTGAGCCGGTACGGACAAGCGGCGTACTCCTACATCCGACCTCACTGCCGTCACCGTTCGGTATCGGCGACTTAGGCCCGGAGGCATACCGCTTTGTCGATTTTTTAGCAGCTTCTAGTCAGAAGCTATGGCAGGTGCTGCCGCTTAATCCTGTTGGCTTTGGTGAGTCGCCTTACCAGTGCCTGTCGGCCTTTGCCGGCAATCCGCTGTTGATTTCTCCGGAAAAGCTGGTTGAAGCAGGTTGGCTGACCGCAAGCGAATTACCTTATGCCGAATTTACTCATTACGAGGATGATCAAATTAATTTCCCTCAGGTTAAGCTGTCGAAAGAAAAAGTCTTCGCCCTTGCATTTGAACGCTTCCGGCAACAAAAACCGAGTCAAGCCTACACTGCTTTTCTTGAAGCTGAGGCCGGGTGGCTGTTTGATTATACGTTATTTATTGCACTAAAAACACACTTTGGCGCTTTGCCTTGGAATGAGTGGGATAGTGACATCCGGTGGCGCGAACCGGCAGCTCTTGTTTACTATCGACAAGTTCTGGCAGAAGAGATTAGCTACCAAATATTTTTGCAATTTGCTTTTTTTCAGCAGTGGCAGGCTGTAAAAGCCTACGCCAATAGCAAGGGAATACGCCTGCTTGGCGATTTGCCCCTGTTTGTCGCTCATGACAGTGCTGATGTCTGGACCAATCCCGACTTGTTTGAGTTGGATGCAACCGGCAGCCCGGCTAAAGTGGCCGGTGTTCCCCCCGATTACTTCAGTGCTACCGGGCAGCTTTGGGGTAACCCGCACTATAAGTGGGAGGAAATGGCGAAAGACGATTATTACTGGTGGCGGCGCCGGCTGCAAAGCCTGCTGCAGTTGGTCGACCTTGTCAGGATTGATCATTTTCGAGGCTTTGAAGCTTATTGGGAAATTCCTGCAGGTGAGCAAACTGCCGTAAATGGTCGCTGGGTACCGGGGCCCGGTCTTAATTTTTTTGCTGTACTTGATAAATATCTGGGTAAACTGCCGCTGGTGGTCGAAGACCTGGGGGTTATTACCCCTGGTGTCAACAGACTGAAATATCGTCTTGGCTATCCTGGCATGAACGTGCTGCAATTCAGCTTCGGCGACGGCCATGCAGCCCCTGACTTTCCTTATAACACAGGCAGCAATACATTTGCGTATACCGGTACTCACGATAACGATACATTGCTTGGTTGGTACGAAAAGCTTGAGCTGACAGAGCCTCATATAAAGCAGATATTGCTTAAGCATCTCCGGCGGCTGGATCTCGGCGATAATGAGACAGATGCCGACGTGTGCGAACAGCTCATCCGGTTAACCTATCTCAGCCGGGCCAACACTGTCATTGTACCGCTGCAAGATGTACTGGGCCTCACCAGCCGGGCACGGATGAACATCCCCGGCACAGTAGGCGGCAACTGGGGCTGGCGGCTGACGCCAGGCCTGCTTACGCCTGAAACTGCAGAGCGGCTAAAGGGCTGGACCAAGCTTGGCGGGCGAGAGTAGCAGTACGGGTTGCTCCTAGCGCTATGGCTAACGATAAAGAGAGACGACTCAAGTTGGATATTTATCCACTGAGTCGCCTCTCTATTCCCGATATGCGCGGCCCCTCCGCCGTGCACTCAGGAGGTTGATTTTCTTGTGGTGCTTGGTGATTCTATTCATAAATTCCTCATACCCCATACTGTTTTAAACGCGGAGGTGTAAGTTGGTGGACAAAACCCAGGCCACAATAATGGCTTATAATAATAATGCGGAAGCATATGCAGAGAAGTTCATGGACTATGAGCCATATGCCAAACATGCCGCCGAGTTTGCAAAGCTGCTTCCTGTTGGTGCTAGCGTTCTTGATGTTGGTTGTGGCCCAGGAAATTTGGCAAAGCAGTTGTCTGTTGCCGCAAAATCCATAATAATTACGGGAATTGATCTTTCAACTGAGATGATAGAAAAAGCGCGTAAAAATGTTCCTTCAGGAAAGTTTTATACGCAAGATAGTCGCAACGCTAGATTTTGTAACGCGCACTATAATGCTGTCGTATTATCTTTTTCTATTGTCCATTTATGTGACACAGAAGCATATCAGTTACTTGCAAATGCCGTTAATTGGCTAATTCCCGAAGGTCTTATGTATTTAAGCTTCATGGAGGGGAAACAAGCGGGGTTTGAGGAAACTAGCTTTTCTAAAAACCCGATTTATTATAACTATTTCGATGGCAATGAGATAGAGCAGTTTCTAATAGCTAACGGCATTGCTATATTTCGTACTGTAAGACAAGATTATGTCGAACCGGATGGTAGTATCACAACCGATATTTTTATATTTGGGAAGAAAGGAAAATGCAGATTTGCAAGGAAGCTTACGCTGGCTTAGATATAGGAAAGGGATTTCTTTGCAGAAAAATATCTACAAATCCTATTAGGTTAAATACGTTGTAAAATAAAGAGAGACTTAGCTTTAGATGGGTTTTTACCCCACCTGAAGCTAAGTCTCTCTTTATAGCGGTGGCGACCACGACAACCTTGGTAATCCCGTTGCCCCTCTCCGCCTTTGCCGGAAAAAGCGTTCCGAAGGAGAAAAGCCAGGTGGTATTCCGTTAAGAAACCCGTACTGTTTGACGGTTTGTTACAATAAGTCTGTGCCTGCCAAGCTGCACTACATAGTCTCGTAGGCGACGACGCAGCGAGTTTACGGGTTTTAGGAAGACCACCTGGCTTTTCAGCTTTTGGAGGCTTCGGGGCTAGACCTTTTGGTACTTTTGGGGCAATGCCAAAAGTACGCCCCCCCTTTTCTCCCCAGCTTATACCGGCGATCAAACTTAACGACTTTTTTTCAGTGAGATAACCCTGTTTTTCCTATATTACCTGAACTTTGTATTGACGCATCCAGTGGTCGGTCTGAATCAAATAGGCAAATAGCTGCGGGCCGCTCATCAGTTGGCCAAACCATGGAATACTGCAGGCCGACAAATCGCTTTGCGCGATTTCTTTAAGTTTATTAATTTCCAGAAGCGCTTTTAACGGGCTAGCAGGGTCATTTAAGATAGAGAGGGCTTCACCGACGACAGCGTTGGTGTAAGCTGGATTATGTGTTTTTGGATAAGGACTTTTCTTCCGCCATAGCACATCTTCGGGCAGAATACCGGTCAAGGCTTGGCGTAATAAGCCCTTTTCCCTCTGCTGGTAATTCTTCATACTCCAGGGAATATTCCAGACATATTCAACAAGCCGGTGGTCGCAAAAGGGTACTCTGACCTCTAAGCCACATGCCATACTCATGCGGTCTTTGCGGTCGAGAAGGGTCGGCATAAATCGTGTAAGGCTGAGGTAAAATATTTCCCGCATCCTGGCCGCGCGAGCTTCCTCGCCAGGCAGGCGCGGTACTTCAGCCAGTGCATCGCTATAGCGCTGGGCTACATACTCAGCCGGTTTAATTTTGGCTTGAATTTCCGACCTTAGCCAGGGTATGCGGATTTCCGGGTTAGGTGACCACGGGAATGTCGTGGCATTAATCATGTCTTCCCGGTGAAACCAGGGATAGCCGCCAAAAACCTCGTCAGCACACTCGCCTGACAAGGCAACAGTGGCATCCTTTTTTATTTCCCGGCAAAATAGATACAAAGATGTATCGATGTCTGCCATGCCCGGCAAATCTCGGGCTAAAACCGCTGGTCTGAGACTGGACGCTAATTCAGGTGTATCGATCAGAATTTTGTGGTGGTATGTACCAAAATGGTCGGATACCCGCGTGACCCAGGGAGCATCAGGGTTAGGTTGAAAACTATTGGCCTTAAAGTAAAGCTCATTATCGACATAATCGACAGAATAGGTATGTAGATTGCCCACACCTGACTGCTTATGCGACATAACGGCCAGTGCTGTCAGTGCACTGGAATCGAGTCCCCCTGACAGCAGTGTACAGAGTGGAACATCTGATACTAATTGCCGTGTGGCGGAATCGATTAAAAGCTCACGTACTTTAGCGGCTGTAACACTAAAACTGTCAGTATGCGGTCTCGACGCAAGCGCCCAGTATTGCTTAATAAACATGCCTCGGCGATTGTAAATCATGCAATGTCCGGGCTTCAATTCCTTGATAGCGCGAAACACACCGTTCCCTGGCGTCCGGGCTGGGCCGAGCATGAATACTTCCGCTAAGCCTTGCTCATCGATTTCCGGTCGTACCAGCGGGTTAGCCAATAGTGTTTTAAGCTCTGACCCAAACAGGAAACTGCTGCCTTGTTCAGTATAAAATAGTGGTTTTACCCCAATGCGGTCACGGGCTAAAAATAAGCTTTGATTATTCTCGTCCCAGATGCCAAAAGCGTAGATGCCGTTGAGGCGCTCGACACAGGCCGAGCCCCATTCAATAAAAGCTACAAGCAATACTTCAGTATCTGATTGCGTAGTGAACGTATATTGCCGGTCTTCCAGTTGCTGCCTGAGTTCCTGTGTATTATACAACTCACCGTTGTAAGTAATGATAAATTTTTGATTACCGCGAAACCGCACCATGGGCTGGGCGCCCCCCACAGGATCAATAACACTTAGGCGGCGATGGCCTAATGCCGCGCACGGCGTGACATAAGCGCCCTGGGAATCTGGGCCGCGCGCAACTAATGTTTCAATCATTGCTGATAAAATATGGCGCTTTTCTGTCAGGTTCTCTTGCCAGTCAATCCATCCTGTAATCCCGCACACTCTCAATCAACTCCCGTAAAAGAATATAGCCTGTGAGGCCAGCCGGTTTCCGGCAGGCAATACAGGCGGCGTTGCCTCAGTACATTAATTTCCACGCTGTATAGATATGCGCGTTGCTGCACGAGTGTTACAGGGGATCGCAATGTAGTTAACGACGGCAGATCTTTCAAAAAATTCGCCGTCAGCAAGAAGCTTTTGGTAGCTAAGCGCGTATTCGCTGCGTTTATTGTCATCGTGAGTGTCAGTGCGGATAGAGCCTGCCGCGGTCTGGGCAATGGCGCATTTGAACTTGTGATTAAAATAACTGTGACGTTTTAGTAAGGCATAAGGTTGTCAAAGAAGGTGGCATTGACTACAATAATACTATGAAGACAAAATCATATGCGATTATGAGTGATTTTATGCAATTGCTGGAGACAATTGCCAACGGAAAAACGAATGTGCTTAATTTTGGCGATGGTATGGTATTTTACCGGGGGGAGATACATATCATCAAGGTCATTGGCGATCATCCCGGAATGTTCCTTTCGGAAATCGCCCGCTCTGTAGCATCTGGTAAGCAGACCAAAGCTGAGATTCTAGGCTTTAACGACTTTGCCATACACCGCATCGGTCCTACGATGTAGAAAGAGGGGTTAAAATAAAATGTCAGCTATGCGCGCCATTATTATGAAACCAAACGATACGGTGGGCACGGTAGTTGAAGCCGTTACCGCCAATATGAATGTAATTGCTGAATGCAACGGCACAACGATTGTTATTCAAGTAGCGGACAACATCCCCGCCGGCCATAAGTTTGCCCTTAGAAAAATTCAACAAGGAGAGGCAGTTATTAAGTACGGTGAGATTATCGGACTCGCTACTAAAGACATTCAGCAGGGACAGCATGTGCATGTCCACAACATAGAAAGCTGCCGGGGGCGAGGAGATAAGTGAAGGATGTAATTGTCAGCGTAATTCCCCCGCTATATCATAATGCCTCTTGTTGCTGCTGTCTCTCCCACCGGAATTAGCCGCGGGGCTCATCTTGGTCGGGTGGCTGCTACACCGGCGCGGGCAAGAAAGCAGCAACCGAACCGGATGGGAAAGCGGCAAATAACCTTGCTTCAATAAGTAACTAAGCGTTTGGGGCTACTTGATTATCGGGTTTTTAAACGAAACAGAATAAAGAGCAGTGTGTGCATGAAGCACCTGCTCTTTTTTTACGGAGAGGAAATTACACTTGACAAGAAATAAACTCAACTTTCGGAGCGACCGAGCAAGGTTGCCCACATTAGCGGGTGGAACCCCC
>Ga0153996_1000218_pt1 | contig 27084 bp, 23 predicted proteins | sample TSNC080MetaG_FD_104728 | JGI IMG/M metagenome (GOLD analysis project Ga0153996, IMG submission 104728) | Attine ant fungus gardens microbial communities from North Carolina, USA - TSNC080 MetaG | ecosystem: Host-associated > Fungi > Mycelium > Unclassified | place: USA: North Carolina, Lumber...
ATTGATTCCGCCGAGAACAAGGATTATGAGCGCAGATCAGAAATCAACCAGGTTTTTCATAATACCATTATCGAAGCATCCCATAATTCGCTTCTGGTCAGTGTGTGTAAGAATATCAGGCTGGGGGGCTGGTCGCGGATGACATCAAAATACACCAATATGGACCCTGAAGAAATGGCAGAAAGACACCGGAAAATGATTACCTTACTGAGAGCGCGTGATGCGCAAGGAATAGAAAAGGCGCTGCATCAGCATATCGAAGACAGCTTTAGCAATTTCAACCGTGATTTTTACGCCGATGAAAACAAGGAATCTGCCAAGCAATAGTGAATACCAGAAACTGGTAATTAGATATCAAATCGAGTCTAGTTACCAGTTTTTTTGTTGGGAGAATTTACAAAAATACAAAAGAAATTTTAGTGATTACAACCAAAAGATTATAGATAATCGATTATATATTGACAAGAGAATCAATGCGATGTATTTTAATAATAGATAATCGATTATCTATTGACTGATGAAAGGAGAAAGATATGAGAGCAGATAATCCAATAAAGGACTTTTATATTGACCGCGATAATATTAAATTTATTGGCCGGGACTTACAGCGGCCGGAGTGTATTTTAGCAGAACCAGACGGCAGTCTCTGGGCGGCCGATGCCAGAGGTGGCGTATGTCATATTAAGCCGGACGGGAGTCAAGAAATTATCACGCAAAAGTACGCCGACAAAATTGATCACGATTCAGCTAATGTTAACCGTTTTTTTGAAGGCACTTTGCCAAATGGTTTGGCTTTCGCTGAAAATGGTGATATCTTAATTTCTAATTTTGGCACGGATTGTTTAGAAATAATGGATCGTTTTACAGGAGCGACAAAGATTCTTTTCGATTCAATTGACGGCCGGCCGATAGGAAAGGTTAATTTTGTATATCGTGATTCCCGGAACCGATTATGGATTACGATTACGACGATGAAAAAAAACTGGCTGGATGCGCTGGATCCTGATTTAGCGGATGGTTATATCGCCAGATATGATAAAAGGGGAGTACATATTGTTGCAGAAGGCCTGCGGTTTACGAATGAGGTTCGTTTTGATGCCCAAGAGGAGTATTTATATGTCGTTGAAACCACAGGCGGCAGAATCCTGAGATTTCGCTGTGATGAAAATGGTGATCTGCACGACCGGGAAGTATATGGTCCGTCCCATATGGGGGAAGGAGCTTATCCGGATGGCATTGCCTTTGACGTATACGGCAATCTGTGGGGAACCTGTGTTTATTCGGATAAGATCTGGGTGATTGATCCGGATGGAGAGTTTCGGGTCTTGCTGGATGAAGGTGATCCGGAGAAGGTGCGGGTCCTGGATACGGCTTTCCGGGAAAAGCGGGTGACAAATGAAATCCTATTTGAGACCGGCAGAGGTGTAGCCCCATGGATGGCCAGTCTTACGTTTGGCGGGAAAGACTTGAAGAGAGTCTATATCGGGTCGCTCAGGGCAACCGGTATTCCTTATTTTGAGGCACCGGTGGCAGGTCTGCCGATGGTGCACTGGAAATAGATAAAAACAATATAAAGGAGAATGAAAATGTATAAGTATAGCGAAGAAATCAGCAGCAATGCAGCAGTTGTGAGGATCGATGTAATTAGTCACGAAAAACGGGACTATGTGGTAGAGGATGATACTTTTTTAAATTATCGTTTGGCGGCGGTGAAGGTCAGCAGAGAAATTACAAAAAATCACGCAGATATTATCTGGAATGCAGATGCTGAAAAAAAAGATATTCAATATCGGGATGGCATCCTAACCCTCGATGGAAACTGGGAAGAGGGAGAACTCAATAAGATTATGGTCAGTATGCTGGCAAATGAGATGGATAAATGCGGTTTGCATCCATTCCATTCATCCTGCGTGGTATACAAAGGTAAAACGATCCTTTTAGTGGGCGGTGAAAATAACCATGGTAAATCCATGTCGCAGCTGGAAGGCTGCCGCCGGGGCGGAAAAATCTTCTCCACCGAAACGACGGTTACCGATGAAGAGGGAACCGCGTTATATGGCTCCACCAATGTTTATATTCGTAAACGGGCAAAGGGTACCGAAAGGAGCGATTTGCCGAATCAGGATGAGGGCGTCCTGAAATTCTGGGATAAAGAACCGGAAATGCAATATGCAAAAGGCCCATTGAAAATTGATCTGGCGGTTATGCCGGGAATCGACGGTCATTTTGACACTAAGGTGGTCCCGATGGAAAGCTTCGAAAAATGTTATCAGTCTTTTCACTCGCTGATGAACTTTTTTGGTATGAACCAGCTGCTCTGCGGTGAAGAAGGTCTGGTTATGCCGATCCTCGATACCGACGAAAGAAGAGCAGATCGGGGCAGGTTCTGCAAAAGGTTCTGTGACCCGATTCCTTATTATATGATCCGCGCTAAATCACCACAGATTCTGTTTGATGAAATAGAGAAATTAATATAGCTAATATATAGAAGGAGGAGAAAGATGACAGGCGTTATGAAGGCATTAAGGTTAAACAGCCCCAATCATTTGGAATACTGCGAAATTGATATTCCCAAACCGGGGTTAAATGAAGTGTTGTGCAGGGTGGAGTCGACCTCTATCTGCGGAACCGATCCCCATATCATCGGCGGCGACTTCCCAGGTTTCTGGCCGAAGAGTTTTCCTCTGGTCCCCGGCCACGAATGGGCCGGGCAGATAGTAGAATTGGGGCAAAATGCCGGTCTGTATGGCTGGGCAACCGGCGACCGGGTGGCGGGTATCGCTAATATGGGCTGTGGTTTCTGCCGCAACTGCATGGAAGGCCGCTGGACGATATGTCTGAACTACGGCAAAGATAATATTCACAACATGTATGGCCATATCACCCAGGGAGCCTATGCGCAGTACATCAAAGTATCCATTAAAAGCATCGCCAAAATACCGGATTACATGACGTATAACCTGGCCGCATGCATGGACCCGCTGAGCATTGCCCTGCATATGGTGGAAAGAAGCCGGCTCGAACCGGGGGACGACGTTCTGGTCAACGGCTCCGGAGCACAGGGACTCATGGCTATTATCTGCTGCAGAAGCATGGGGGCCGGCAGAATCTTTGTTTCCGGCAGCGGGCGGCGTTTAGAGCAGGCTGAAAAGCTGGGAGCTATTCCGGTCAACTATAAAAAGGATAATGTTGCCGAAAAGATTATGGATTATACAAATGGTCTGGGCGTAAAACGGGTTATGGAGTGTTCAGGAACGGCGGCCGGAGTGGTTCAGGCTTGTGATGTGATCGCCAGGGGCGGCTGCATTTCGACCATCAGCCTGCCCGGGGAAGATATTCCCATACCGGTGCGAAAGCTGGTGTTGGATGAGATCGATTTTCTGGGTAACCGGGCCAATCCTAATACCCTGGAGAAGGCCATTGTAATGGCTAACCAGCATAAAGAGGAATTACAGCAGTTAATTACCCATGAATTTCCGATGAGCGAGTATCAAAAAGCCTTTGAGATATTTAATGGCAGGCTGGATAATTCATTAAAAGTAATTGTAAAACCAAACGAGCAGCAGTGAGTTTAGGAGGACGATATGCAAAAACAAAAGTTTGTATATGTGGGGAAAAAGGTAGAGCGGCCGGATGCTGTCGGTAAGGTTACCGGTGAGACTCAATATATTGCCGATATGAGTATGCCGCATCAGCTTTACGCAGCACTGGTCCGTTCACCGCATGCATATGCCGGGATCGTAAATATCGATTATCGTGAGGCCAAAGCGATGGACGGTGTGGCGGTGGTTATTACCGGTGAAGATGAGCATACAGGCATTGGTCACTATTCGGCTGAAATGCCGACTCTGGCCTATCAGCGGGTGATGTATTACGGTGAGCCGGTGGTGGCAATTGCAGCGGAGTCACTGGAGATCGCAAAGGCGGCATGTGAAAAGGTGAAGGTTGAGTATGAGGTATGGGAGCCGGTATTAACTCTGGAGGATTCACTAAAAGGTGATGTGGTCTTCCATGACTGGTCAAAACTCAATACCCATCATGAAATGTATTTTGAGCAGGATACGAATATCTGTCATCATACCAAGGTTCGTGAAGGGGATGTAGAAAAGGGCTTCGCCGCTGCCGATTATGTGATTGAAGGTGAATACGAGACTTCGGGTATTCAGCATGTCTGCATCGAAGGACACGGTGCCATCGCCAAGTATGACCGTGACGGTCTGGTGGTATGGACCTGCGCGCAGTCGCCGTTCTTTATGCGCGGTCAACTGGCGAAAGCGTTTCAGCTGCCGCAGAATAAGGTCCGCATGATTATTCCGCCGATCGGCGGTGGATTTGGCAACAAGTGGGAGCTTCGTGCCGAACCGCTGGTGGGAGCGCTGGCAAAAAGATCCAAAGGCCGGCCGGTGAAACTTGTGTTTACCAGGGAGGATGAATTTCTGGGAGCATATTCCCGCGGTGCACAGAAGATCAGGATTAAGTCCGGGGTGATGAAGGATGGTACCATCGTCGCCCGCGAAGTTTATAATCTGCAGGACTCCGGAGCTTATGTAAACGGTGCTCCGCGTCTCAACTATCTCTCCACTTATGCCTGCTGCGGACCGTATAAGATCGCGAATGTAAAGGTTGATGCGATGACATTGATTACCAATAAATTACCTACCAGCGCTTATCGGGGCTTCGGGATTCAGGAAGTAGCGTGGGCCTGCGAATGTCATATGGATGATATTGCGGCGGAAATCGGATTGGACCGTTATAAGTTCAGAGAAAACAGTTTATGGGAAGATGGTTATACCACCCATACCGGTGAGAAACTTTTCAGCGTCGGCATTAAAGAGTGTATGGAAGCGGCGGCGAATGGTCTGGACTGGGATCAACCCATCGAAAAAGTTGCAGCCGATGGCAGACTGCGGGGCAGAGGCATGTGCCTGACCTGCAAGATTACCGGGACACCCTCCGGATCAGCAGCAATTGCCAAGCTCAATGAAGACGGCTCGGTTGACCTGCTGAAATCCGGTACCGATATGGGGCAGGGAAACAATTCAGTCGCCTGCATCTTTTTTGCCGAAGCTATGCAAATTGATATCAATAAGGTGAATGTAGCTCAGGTTGATACATTATATACCCCATATGAAAAATCAGCTACCGGTTCGCGGCTGACCTTCCATATGGGGCGGGTGCTGATTGAAGCGGCAGAAGATATTCACCGGCAGTTGAAAAAACGGATGGGAAACCACTGGCGGTGTTCACCGGAAGATATAAAGATAGAAGGCGGAATCATCATTGGCCGGGACGAAGAGGGGCATAAACAAGAGCTGCCGATAAACGATCTGGGTAAAGCGAAGGTCCTGATCGAGCAGGATCCGATCATCGGGGTAGCTACCCACAATACGGTTGACATCTGGGATAAACCGGACCGTGAAACGGGAAGGTCCTCCCGAGTATCGGTAATTTGGTTCTGGACGGCACATGCGGCTCAGGTGTTGGTTGATCCGAAGACCGGCCAGGTGGAGGTGGAAAAATTCTCTGCTGCTCACGATGTCGGTCAGATTATCAATGAAGATTCGGTTAGAGGACAGATAGAAGGCGGCATAGTTCAAGGACTGGGGCATGCCATGCTGGAAGAACTGGAATGGAATGAAAAAGGCCGGCTGATGAACCCGAATATGGCCGACTTCAAAGTTCCGACGGTTAAGGATGCGGATTTTCCAATGAATGTTTCACTGGTTGAAGTACCTCACCCGGAAGGGCCATATGGAGCTAAGGGAATTGGTGAGTGCTGCGTCACCGGTGTGCCGGGTTCGATCGGAAATGCCATTTTTGATGCTACCGGGGTTCGGATCACTAAGATCCCGATGAAGCCGGATCAGGTGTATCTTGCGTTAAAAGAAGCCAGATTTGGAGAAAGGTGTGAGAAATAATGTTAAAACCATTTAAATTAATCACGGCCCACACTTTGGATGAAGCCATCTCGTGTGCAAAGCAGGGATACAAGGTTCTGGCCGGCGGCACCGATGTTCTGGTAATGATGCATAAAGGGGTATCATACCCGCTGATGGTTGATATTTCTCTTTTGGATGAACTGAAAGGAATACATTTTGATGCTGACGGTCTGACGATCGGGGCAATGGTAACGCACGCAGAGATTGAGAAGAACCCGGACATCAGAAAACATTATCCGGCCCTGATAGACGGATGCTGTAAAATCGGATCGGTACAGGTCCGAAATAAAGGAACCATCGGCGGCAACATCTGCAACGCTTCACCGGCGGCTGATTCGGCCGGACCGCTGTTATTATACGATGCCAAAGTAAGTATCGCCGGCCCGGAAGGATTCAGAACGGTCCGGATGGATGAGTTTTTTACCGGTGTCAAGCAGAACATTCTCCGGGAGGGGGAAATTGTGGTCAGCATCCATCTGCCTTCGTCCCAGCCCAATGAAGGCAGTGCATACTTAAAACTGACGAAGCGGGGAGCGATGGAAATCGGTATTGTCAGTACCGGTATCCGCTTTATCTGCGGAGATGACGGTAAGTGCAGCGATGCGAGACTAAGTCTTTCGGCAGTTGCACCGACGCCGATCCGGGCCGGAGCCGCGGAGGAATCACTGCGGGGGCGCGCAATCGATGCCGCGAGTATTCTCCAGGCCGCTGAGCTGGCTTATGAGGCAGCCAGCCCTAAGACTTGGAGGAACAGTGAAGAATGGTCAAAAGATATGGTCAGAATCTATGTTGACAGAGCTGCCGGTGCAGCGGTGAAACGTTTGAAAGGAGAGTGCTGATATGGAAATGCGGACGATTAGTTTTGATATCAATGAACGTCATATCACGATGGCCGTTCCCGTACACCGCACCTTACTGGAGATGATTCGTGAAGATATCGGTCTGACCGGACTTAAAGAAGGCTGTGATGAGGGTGAATGCGGTGCCTGTACAGTGATTATGAATGGAAAGGCAATTCACTCGTGCTGTACTTTGGCGATCAATGCCGACGGTGCTCAGATTGTCACCATCGAAGGTCTGCAGAAGGAGGAAGAATTAGACCCCATTCAACAGGCGTTTATCGATGCCGGAGCCATACAGTGCGGATACTGTACACCGGGAATGGTCTTAAGTGCCAAAGCCTTGTTAGATATAAACCAGGAACCGACTGAAGAGGAAATACGGACCGCAATAGAAGGAAATATTTGCCGCTGCACAGGATACAATCGCATCGCCTATGCGATTGCACTGGCGGTTGAATATAAAAAACAAAAAGCTTAGGAGGGTTATTCTATGAGAAAATCAATTGTAGCTTTAGCGGGAACTCTGGATACCAAAGGAGTTGAATACGCCTTTGTGAAGGAGCAGATTCTGAGGTCAGGATGTGATGTTCTGATGATTGACACCGGAGTATTGGGAGAGCCGGCATTTCCGCCGGATATCAAGAGAGAAGAGGTAGCTGCCTGCGGCAATGTTAAACTTTCCGATTTCTCGGCAACGGTGGAAGGTGATACCAGAGTGCGGGCAACAAAAGCCATGGGTGAAGGTTTAGAGGTGGTTTTAAAGAAACTGGTTGCGGAAGAAAAAATCGATGCTGTTCTGGGGATGGGCGGAACCGGCGGAACCGACTGCCTGAGTGCGGCATTCCGGCAGCTGCCTCTGGAGTTTCCGAAGATGATTGTATCAACCATGGCTTCTAATAATACCAAACCTTATGTCGGTAACTCCGATTTGATTATGATGTATTCAGTTACCGATATTGCCGGGTTAAATAACATATCCCGGGCTGTATTGGCAACGGCGGCTCATGCGGCGGCGGGAATGGCACAGGGTTACGGGGAAACGAAAAAGATGATCGTTTCGTCAAAGCCTCTAATCGGCATTACCATGTGGGGGGTTACAACTCCCTTTGTTATGAAAATGCGTGAGATTATCGAAGAAAAGGGCTTTGATGTGGTTATTTTCCATGCCGTCGGTGAAGGTGCCGCAATGGAAGAACTCATTGATGCAGGTGTGATTGAAGGTGTAATCGATGCGGCTCTTCCGGAAATTCTTAACTGGAAGCTGGGCGGAATCTTCAACGCCGGTCCGAACAGGATGTGTGCGGCTTCACGTCAGGGGATTCCCGAGCTGGTTGTTCCGGGAGCGGTGGAAGCCTTTAATTTCGGGGCGCTTGACACTGTTCCGACGGAATATAACACGCCTGAGCGCGGTGTGTTCCTACATAACCCCAATATAACCTCACTGAAGGCCACTCCGGAGGAACTGGTTTGGCTGGGCGAATACATCGCCGAGCATATCAACGAAAATCCGGGGCCGAAAGAGATTTATCTGCCGACGCTGGGGCTTGACCGATATATGGCAGAGGGTGGTCCGTGGTATGGCCCGGAATATTTGAGTCCGCTTTTTGATGCGATTAAGACCAATGTAAATCAAGATATCCCGATAACTGAAATGAAGAACAATATTAATGATGAAGAATTTGCTGTAGCGGTTGCAAATAAGTTTCTTGAATTGTGGGAAAAGCGTTAAGGAGGGAACATGAAAAAATTAATCTCTTACTCAATATTAATCGGTATTTTAGCGGGAGTGGTCACATTACTGACCGATGTTTTACAGGGGATCGGCTTTATTTCCACAGAAACCGGATTAACCTTCGTTACATTTGCCTGCTGGGCGACCTATTTCCTATATGGTGCAACGGCTAAGGATGCAATGCAGGGATGGGCCAGCATGGTCGTTGGAATTATCTGTGCCGTTGTCATCTATGCCATAACCAGTTTACTGGCTGGAGCCGGTCTCGATGTGGCTTATCTGGCGCTGCCGCTGGCAGTGGCAGCGGGTGTATTCTTAATGTGCATGGGAGAAAAAATTCCTTATGCAAACAATGTCGCGGCGATTTTCGTCGGAGCAGCCCTGTTCTTTGCTATTATGGGTACGTCTGCAGCTGCCGGCGGATATCTGGTGGTAGCCATCGGTGAGCTGGTATATGGGGCATTGGGGTTGATTGCAGGCTATCTGACCGTCTGGGTCAGCGTGAAGGTGAGGAGTTAGAATTAGCAGCAAAGAGGTGAACAGAGGTGGTGTACCGCTTCTGTTCACCGGTAAAGGAGGGAAGATGCAGAAAAAAGCAGGGGTGATTATCACGGCAGCAGGTCTCTCGCAGCGTATGGGTGTGTTTAAACCGCTGCTGCCGCTGGGTGATAAGACAATGATTGAACATGTAGTAGATAATGCTGCCGCTGGCGGAATCTCGGATATTATCGTCATTATCGGTAAGGATAAGGATAATGTAAAGCGTCAGCTGACCGGCCGCCCCGTAAAGATGGTCGAGAACCCCGACTTTTCGGACTCGGATATGCTGCAATCGATTAAATATGGAATAAGAGCATTAAATAATGACAGTGATTGTTTCTTCATCATTCCAGGTGATATGCCGCTGGTATCGGGGGCTTGTTACCAGTGTATGCTGACAAAGTTTAAACATAATCCGGATAAAAAGATTGTTCAGGTTCGGTATCAGAATGATGGCGGACATCCGATTTTGATTGGCCGGGAATGCCGGCAGCGAATCCTGGATTACGAAGACGAAGGCGGACTAAAGGAAGCCCTGAGGGTCTATGCGGATGATATCAGTGTTCTGGAATGGCATAACAGCACCATTCTTTTAGATGCCGATACCCCCCTCGACTACAAACGGATGTGCAGAGTGTATGAGAGCCGGGAAGTACCTGGAAAGATGGTGATATTCACATTACTTAATATGAAACAGACATCCATCGATGTGGTTCATCACTCGCTGGCGGTTGAGAAAGTGGCATTATTTCTGGCTGATAAGGCGGTTAAGAAAGGGTATGATGTGAACTCCAATCTGGTCAGTGCCGGTGCCATGCTTCACGATATTGCGAAAGGAAATTCAGACCATGCTCAGAAAGGCGCAGCATTTCTCAGAGAGATAGGATATGAAAAGGTAGCGGTAATCGTAGAAGAGCACATGTTTCTTTCAGAGGAGGCAAAACAATGCATCGATGAACGGGCGATTGTGTATCTGGCAGATAAGTTAGTTGCCGGGACCAAAAGCGTCAGCCTGGATGAGAGGTTTAAAAATAAGCTTCAATTATATAAAGATAATCCTGAGGTTTACAATAGAGTTGTACAAAACAAAAAGACGGCAGAGCGGATCAAAAAACTTCTGGATTAAAGGGAAAATTCGATGGAAGCAGTAAAGAGAAGCAAAAAAACCTTGAGCGGCGTCATAAAGGTCCGCATAAAGGGAGAAGCGGTGTTTTGGGCCGGCGGATTGATGGAATTACTAGAGTATATAAAGCGGTGTCAATCTTTAAAGCAAGCCTGCGAACAAATGCAAATGTCTTATAGTAAGGGACATCGGATTGTGAAGATAGCAGAAAAGGAATTGGGTTTTGCAATTATCCGCAGTGAAAAAGGGGGAAGCCATGGCGGTGGTTCGGTGCTGACCAGAGAAGGGGAGAGGTTTGCAAAATGTTATAAAGCATTTGAGGAAGATGTAGAAGCATACGGAGCTATTATCTTTAAAAGCTATTTTGATGAATTTCTCTAATTTTTTATCTTCGATATAGTTTAGAAAATATATCGGTGAAAAGGAGGATATTATGTGTGAATCAGGATCATTTTATCGGAAATTGGCCGACCGCATTGAAAATGGCGAAACGGTTGAGGTATTTACGGATGAAAAAAAAAGCTATATAAAGCAGTTTGTTACAATCGATACAAGCGTAAATGAAAGTTGTATTCAGTGGTTTAGCTGCCGGCCCAGAGCGGTTATATGCGGTGGCGGTCATATCTCTCTGGCACTGTGCAGGATACTGAAAATGCTGGATTTTTGGATAACAATCATTGATGACCGGGAAGAATTTGCTGATATCAACAGATTTAATGAGGCAGACGAGGTCATTTGCGATTCATTTGAAGGGCTGTTTGAAAGCCGTAATTTTGGGCCGAATGTCTATTTTGTAATTGTAACCAGGGGGCACGGGTTTGATTATACATGTCTTAAGCAAATTTTACGGACCGATTGTAAGTATATCGGAATGATTGGCAGTAAAAACAAGATAAAGGTCACCATGCAGAAGCTTGAGGAGCTCGATGGAATGGAAAAGGCATTGCTGGATTCAGTGAAAGCGCCAATCGGGTTGGATATCGGGGGAAAAACGCCGGAAGAGATCGCAGTGAGCATAGCGGCGGAAATTATTCAGGTCAAACGTTCGGAGCATAAAAAAATTTATTATTTGGAACAGTCTTTGATAGATCAATTGAAATCAGGAAAAGAAGGGATTTTAATATCAATTGTTGGGAAGCAAGGTTCCTCACCTGGGAAGGCAGGCTGTCATATGTTTGTGGATGCTCAGGGAAATGCTCATGGTACGATAGGCGGCGGGAATTTAGAACATCAGGCGATAATGGAAGGATGGAAATGTCTCAGAAATAAACAAACCAAGCTTATTGAGTATGATTTGTCCAATAATGCAGCAGCTAATCTGGGAATGGTATGCGGCGGTAAGGTAAAAGTACTATTTGAGATGATAGAGAAAGCAGGTGAATAGTGAAGCTAATCAAAACCGAAGAAGCTGTGGGACAGGTTTTGTGCCACGATATCACCCGGATTATTCCCGGTGTAACAAAAGATGCCGTGTTTCGCAAAGGGCATGTGGTCCGGGGAGGAGATATTCCGGTTCTGCTGCGTGTCGGCAAAGAAAATCTCTATGTCTGGGAAAGCGATGAACAGATGCTGCACGAAGATGAAGCGGCAGAAATTTTATTTGCCATCTGTAAAGGGGCCAACATGACCGGCAGCGAGATTAAGGAAGGCAAGATCGAACTGATTGCGAGTCGTGACGGTTTACTAAAGATAGACGTGGACAAGCTGAATCGTATCAACCGTCTGGGTGAAATGATGATCGCCGCCAGACATGGCGATTTTCCGGTGAAAGCAGGGGATAAACTGGCGGCAACCAGAGTCATACCGCTGGTGATAGAAAAAGAAAAGATGGAGTGCGCTCGGCGGGAAGCCGGTGAGGAACCAATTTTCAACATCCTGCCTTATCAGCGGCGGAAGGTAGGGATTGTGACTACCGGCAGTGAGGTGTATGAACATCGGATCGAAGATTCTTTCACGCCGGTGATTCGTGAGAAACTGGAAGAATTTCCTGCCGAAGTGATTGCACATATTGTCTGTAATGATGATCACGAGATGATTACAGCAGCAATTAAGGAGTGTCTGAAACAGGGAGCCGAGATAGTAGTGTGCACCGGGGGCATGAGCGTCGATCCGGATGACCGGACGCCGCTGGCGATTAAGAATACCGGTGCCGATATCATAACTTATGGTGCTGCAGTACTGCCGGGGGCGATGTTCCTTCTGGGTTACCTGGATGGCGGAATACCGGTGATGGGTTTGCCGGGCTGTGTTATGTATGCGAAGAGAACCATCTTTGATCTGGTGCTTCCCCGGATTATGGCCGGAGAAGTACTGAGCCGGGAGGACTTTGTTATTTTAGGGCCGGGCGGCCTGTGTCTGTCCTGTCCGGTCTGTACCTTCCCCAACTGCGGATTTGGAAAAGGAGCGATGAACGGGGCATGATTGATGCATACGGCAGAAAGATTAATTATATGAGAATATCTATAACCGACCGCTGTAACTTGCGGTGCCGGTATTGCATGCCGAATGGGATAGAGCTGGTTCCGATGGATGATATACTGACCTTTGAAGAAATCGTCAGAGTATGTGAAGCCGGCGTCAGAGTTGGTATAACTAAGGTTCGTGTGACCGGCGGAGAACCGCTGGTGAGAAAAGACTGTCCGGATCTGATTGCGATGCTGAAAGCCATTCCGGGCATGGAAAAGGTTTCTCTTACCACCAATGGCGTTTTTCTCCGACAATATGGTGACCGGTTAAAGAAAGCCGGCCTCGACGGCGTTAACATTAGTCTCGATACTACGGATGACAAGCTGTATGCAGATATCACCGGCAAGAATACTATGGCTCAGGTAATGGCCGGATTGAACAGCATGATTGAGAGGAATATTCCGGTTAAGATCAATGCGGTACTGATGGCCGATATTAATCCGCAGGAGTGGGAGCCGCTTACTGCTATAGCAGGATCTTATCCGGCAGATGTCCGCTTCATTGAACTGATGCCGATCGGAGAAGGTAAGCAGCACCCGGGTATTTCTAATAAAGATGTATATCAGCAGATATGCCGGAAATACCCTTCGATACAACCTGATCTGATACCGCGTGGTGACGGTCCCGCCGTATATTATCAGATTCCCGGTTTCAGCGGTCGGATTGGATTCATCAGCGCTATTCACGGCAGGTTCTGCAGCAGCTGTAACCGGATCAGGCTGACTGCAGAAGGGAAGTTAAAACCCTGTCTTTGTTTTGCTGATGCGATTGATATCAAAGAAATCTTACGACGGCGAAGCGCAGAGGCATTGGCAGCAGCCCTTATGACGTCGGTTCAATCTAAGCCGCCGGGGCATTGTTTTGAAGATGATGAAATGATTACTGAATCCCGGCAAATGTTTAAAATAGGAGGTTGATATGGGAATAATCAAAGGAATCTGTATCAGTGAAGCCAGAGGAACGCCAAAGCAGGAAGTCCGGGAAGCTGATGTAAAATTAAACTGGGGGATTGAACACGACGCCCATGGCGGCAACTGGCACCGGCAGATCAGCCTGCTTGCTTACGAACAGATCGAAGCGTTTCGTAAAGCGGGAGCAGAGATAGAGTTTGGAGCCTTTGGAGAAAATCTGGTAGTAGCAGGATTTGATTTGAAGAACATCCCGGTCGGCACCAGATTTCAGATTGGAGAAGTGGTCCTGAAACTGACCCAGATCGGGAAGGAGTGCCACCGTCACTGCGTCATCTATCATCAGATGGGGGATTGCATTATGCCCAGAGAAGGGGTATTTGCGGAAGTGATTTCACCGGGACATATCGAAGTGGGAGATGCCGTTGAACTGAAAGAATTATTTTGATACCGATGTAGGGTTAACAGCTCGGATGATAAATGCAGCTATGTCAGCTGATTTATCATCCGATATCCGTTGCTGCCTAATATTCCACTTCTACCGGCTCCCGCGTTTTAGCCGATTCCATAATGGCCAGAATGGCCAGGACGGTATTGGCAGCGTCTTTTATGGTTACCGGAAAATCTGCTCCGCTCAGCATGCAATCGACAAATCCATGAATGCTTTCATAAGCGAAGCCTTTCGGTTTGCCGAAAATGTGGTTCTGCACCAGCACGTCAGGTACCGTCACTTTATCGTCGGTGTACTTCTGAATGAGGTTATGGTTGCTGGCATCGATGGAGATCATCCCTTTTTCACCCAGCACATTGAACTTAATATCGTTGACGCAGGGGTTTGCATTAGGGGTAATCCAGCCATTTTCCATCTGAGCGATGCCGCCGCCGGTAAATTCGATGGTTGACATATACTGATCCACCGTATCCACACCTTTTGCTTTGAGGCAGCCTTCACTGCTGACACAGTACACCCGCTTCACCTCATCCTGCATAATCCAGCGCAGGGTATCCAGACTATGGCTGCCGAGAAACCACATAATCGAAGAATCAGCCGCCCATGGGAGCATATCGGTGGCAACCCACTTCACATCATTGAGCCGCATGTAAGAACTGTATACCCTGCCAAGCTCTCCGTTGATGACCGATTCATACGCGGCGTTGAAGGGGGGGCTCCAGCGGTTGTGCAGATCGACCATTGCCCGGACCTGATATTTATCGACCGCGTTTACGATGCGGTATACATCTTCTCTGGTGGTTGCCAGCGGTTTTTCGATCAGCATATTCTTGCCGGCCCGGGCCGCGGTTTCGGCAATATCAGCATGAGCATAGTCGGGTGTTACAATGGCGACGGCATCGCAGTCGGCTTTCTCAAACATTTCCCGATAGTCCTGATAAACGCCTTTTACGCCAAGTATTGCCGCCATATTCTCGGCTTTGGCCTTATTCATATCACAGACCGCTGTGACTTCGGCAAAAGGGTGAGCCTGATAGATGCGGCCGTGATTTTCACCCCAGGTACCGCTTCCCACAATTGCTATTTTTAATTTCTCTTGCATGTTTTTTCTCCTTATCCCTTTACAGAGCCAAATGTTAAGCCCCGAATCATATGTTTTTGAACCGCAATAGCAAACAACATGACCGGAATCACCGCCAGTACACCAGTTGCCGCCATTTCCCCCCACTTTACGCCGGATACCGACAGGTACATCATCACCGAGGTGGGGATTGTTTTTGCGCGAATACTAGTCAGGAAATTGGCAAATACAAATTCATTCCAGGAATTTATCACGCAGAAGATAGCTGTTGCAACGATTCCCGGAGTCACCAACGGGATGATAATCCTGCTGACCGCCTGCAGACGGCTGCAGCCATCCACCCATGCAGCTTCTTCCAGCTCGATCGGCAGATCTTCAATGAAACCGCGCATCATCCATATGGTGAAGGGGATGTTAAAGGTTGTGTAGCAAATGATCAAAACCCAGGGGGTATCCAGAATGCCGGCTAACGAAGCCATTAAAAAGAAGGGAATGACCACCGCCATCGGCGGCAGAAATCTCTGACTCAGTACCCAGAATGCCCGGTCTTCCCTTTTCGCCCACGAAAACCTTGCAAATCCATAGGCTGCCACTCCGCCGATGAGCAGCGAAACGATAGTTGATATAATGGCGATAAGGAAACTGTTTTTAAAATACATCAGGATATTATTCTGCTGAATAATCGTGCGGTAATTCTCCAATGTGGGAATTACCCAGAGTTTGACCGGATTGATGATATCAACCTTACTGCGCAGACTGACCATGATCATCCAAATAAACGGGATGAGGCACCAGATACAGAACAGAAGTAAAAATACCCCGCGTACGATCTGATAAAATTTCTTTTTAACCTTTCTCATCTATGCCTCCTCCTTTCGCATTAGCCTTACTAATATCCGGCTGATTACCGTCACCAGCAGCAGTAATACCAGAGCAATTGCAGCGGCTCTTCCGATCAGACCATTTTGGGCATTGGCCATGCGGAAGATATGCAGGCTCAAAAATTCAGTTGCCGTTCCCGGCCCCCCCTGAGTTAAAACGTATGCCACGTCAAATAGCCGTAATGAGTCGATGACCCGGAACAGAAGTGCCAGATAAATCAACTTCTTCATCATCGGTATCGTGATGTAAAAGAGCTCCTGCAGCGTGGTTGCGCCGTCGATTGCTGCTGACTCATATGGTTCATGTGGCACCGAGCGCAGTCCGGCATAAATGATTAAGGTCACGAACGGTGTGTACTGCCAGACATCCACCATCAGTATTGACCAGAAAGCCATTTTATCTGACAGCCATACCACCTTTGTATGAAATACTGCATCCAGAAACATATTGATGATGCCGTATTCAGAGTTGAGCATCAGCTTCCACATCTGTGCTGCAATCGAGGGAGTTATGACCAGTGGGATGATTAATATTCCAATAACCAATGGCTTCAGACGAAATTCAGAGGCATTCAGACACATTCCGATGATAAACCCTAAGAACATCTCTATTCCGGTTGCGGTAATCATAAACCCGATACTGATTCCTACGGAATGCCAAAAGTCTCTGTCTGCACCGGAAAGCAAGCGCATAAAATTGTCAATACCGACAAATTCCATGCGGGAAAAATCCCATCCCAGCTGATAATTAGAAAAACTTATGATAATTAGAAAGACGGTAGGCACCACTGACAGCAATATCATCGTAATCAAAGCCGGTGCGATATACTTCCAATGCCGTGTTTCACGCAACTTTTTCATGTCTGCATCCCTCCTCATCGGCGTTGTCTGCTACTTAATCAAATCTTCGATTTCTTTCTGCATGTCTTCGCACGCCTTCTGTGCGGTCATCTCCCCTGCTAGTGCAGAGCTTCCGTAACCGCCGGCGATTTCTAGGATCTGATTGATCGATTCATGCTGGGGGATCCAGGACAGTCCTTTCTCAACCAGTCCATTGGCCGACTCCAATGCCGCCTTCTGAGCCTCGTAAGATGGATTTGCCGCCTGCAGCTGTGAATCTTCGAAGCAGGATGCACGGGTAGCTACGCCGCCGTTTTCGACATAGGTCCTGGCATTTTCTCTGCCGGCCATGTATGTAATAAATGCCCAGGCGGCTTCCTGATTCTTGGACGACTGCGGTATCGCCAGATTCCATCCGGCTAAAGCAGCACCGTCGCCCGCCGGTCCGGTGGGCGTAGGGACAAAGGCGACATTGTCGGCGACAGTAGAGGAAGCCGGATCGGTAATCTGTCCCGCCAGTGCGGTTGCATCCAGCCACATTGCAGTTTTTCCGGCTATAAAGGCACCCAGTGCTTCTTCATGGGTGTAAGAAGCAACATCGGGCGGTGCGCATTTCAGCAGGTCGACGAAGTACTCCAGGGAATCTTCGGTTTCAGAGGTTGTGCAGGTAACAATTTCATCATCACTGCCGATGGCTGTCTGATCGAGAAATCCACCGCCGAAGTTATATATCAGACTCATCCAGCCGGAGGCGAAATGAATGCCCCGCTGCGCCCGCATAGAAACGCCGTATAGTCCATCTTCTTTACCATTGAAAAACTCCGCGAGTTCGAGAAATTCATCCATGGTCTGAGGCGGTTCCTTATCATACTTCTCAAACAGATCGGTACGGTAAGCGATAAATCTTGTTTCACCGGCTGTCGGAATACCGTAATTGACTCCGCGTGCACCTGCAATACCATTACGAAATGCCGGCATAATATCTTCGTAGTCAAACCAATCTGGAGTCTTGCTGTCATCATTGACAAATTCATCAACCGGTACCAGAATATTCTTGGATGCGTATTCGCTCATCCAGAACGCATCCACCATGAATACATCGTAGGCCCCCGCACCCTGAGCATCAAGCAGCTGTTTATTCTTCAAATTGGTTTCTTCGACAATATCCCAGGTTACTTTAATTCCGGTGATTTCAGTAAAATCTGATACCATCTGCTGGAATGCATCGGTCGATGGATGGGCGGCCATCGCCACGGTAATCTCTGTGCCGTCATAAGCCGCTTTGATTCCCTGAGCCCAACCCATGGTGGTGGAGTTATCCACATTCCGGACCTCATCAGATGAGGAATCTTCGGTCTGGCTGCCGGTGTCCGATGACCCGCCGCATGCCGTCAGGGTAAATACCATCACAAAACTGATCAGCAGAGCCCACAATCCCTTGATTCTTTTCATAATACATCCTCCTTTTCCTTACTCCGGCATCATCATCTGTGCCGGTCGGTTTACTGTTCCCCATTCAGGGGTTTCAATCATTATACATTTTTATCATTCCTTTGTATTTGCCTGCAGTTATCTAATTTTTATATAATTTCATACTAATATTCTGTTTATTGTTATCTCCTTAACGATTTAACAGAAAAGGGGGGAGAATTTGCCGGGACGCTACTGCGTATGATAAGGTGGTTCTGTGCGAACCCGGGCAATGCACCTGACAAACTTCCGCTAACTCCGACCGCGGCGCTCAGCAAAGGCTTCGCGCCGGATCTGCGTAAGCGGCGATTTCGTCAGGTGCAAAAAACGCCCTCTGATCGTTCGCACAGAACCACCTTATCATACACAGTCCCTGTTCTCGCCATGTTCTACCGACAATGCACAAAGTAGAACCTTATACAACATTTAACAGATTAAGGATTACGGTGCTGGCCTTTATTCTCTCTTGAATGTAATGGGGAATCGAAGCAGCGGAAAAGGAAAACAAAAATATCTCTAAGTGAACAATCAGCAGGTGTTTTTAGCGGCGGCGAAATCCACTGTTTACGCAGACTTGACGCGAAGGCTCTCCTGAGCGTCATAGTCGAAGTTAACAGTTAGCTCGCCAGAGCGTTACCTGCGTTCACTTAGAGATATTTTTGTTTCCCTTTCCGCGTCCGATAACCAATCACATTAAATCACCATTCGGCTTTTCAGCGATTTCTGATAACCGCTGGGGGTCATCTTTGTCACTTTCTTGAAGTGCTTAGAAAAATGATGAATTGAGCTGTAATTTAAAAGTGCGGCTATTTCGGTATAGGTATACCGAGATTCGCTGATTAGGCGTTTGGCTTCTTTGATCTTTATCAGATTATAGTAATCCATCACGCTTCTGCCCATCTTACTTTTGAATACTTTTAATATGTAACTTTTTGAGAAAGACAGATGATGGCATATCTCATCCAGAGTAATGCGCTGGTAAACGCTGTCAGATATGATTCCTATGACCTGGTCGACGATCTTTTCTTCCGTGCCGGCCCGGCTGCTGCCCTTTAATGAAACCTCATTCTCGTAACCGGCGGTGCTGTGTGCCAATAGGATAAAAAACATTTCCAGATATGATTTCATGATCTGCGGGCCTGCAGCCGCCCATTCCTGGCGGAGGACTAATTTCTTCTGATCAAATATGTCGTAAGGTTCTTGAAATATTTGTTTGCCCTGCTCGAACAGCCGCTCGAGGATCACAGCCTCCTTACCGTAAAGCTTCAGGATTCGGCCGCTTAAGTGGTGGAGAATCTCACCACCGCTTTCAAAGCTGATGATAAAACTGCTGGAAAAATCACCGGTAGATTTTATATTATGATATTCATTGGGTTTATGTAAAAAGCTTTCACCGGCAGAGGCATGATGCAGCTGATCGTTGGCCGTAATCTCAACCTCACCGTAATCGATGTATACGAATTCCCAAAAATCATGTCTTTCGCCAACACCATGAAAGTTTTTCACATATTCAAAATAGTGAAAACTGATCAAAGATGTGATGTCCACTAATAATGGAACGGGTGTACTTTCGTAATATTCTGCCATTCATGTTCCTCCCTGATAAGGTTCCTGTTCCATGCTTTTCTTTAATATTTTTATTTTACCTCTTTCGCTGTAAAAATGCTATGTAAAAAAGGAAAGCAGAACTGGACATTTTTGGCATATTTTTAGTATCATACGGTCTTACAACGGTATTTATAGTTAATATGATCGGGAGGTAAATGATTAGTAAATGAGAAAAAGGTTTTATGGTTGGTATGTTATTTTTATTAACGCATTTATTGGGTGTGTGATGTCAGCAGGATTCCCGCAGGCGTCTATGACGATCCCTTATATTTCGGAAGTTACAGGGATTAGCCAGTCTGCATTATTGTTTGGGGAAACGATAAGGACTGCGGGGATTATCGTTGCAATGATGATCTCGGGCTTCATCTATAAAAAGATAGGGACGAAGAGGATATTTATTTTCGGCATGGCTCTGGGAATTCCGGCATTAATTGCAACTCCATACGTGGCGGGTCTGATTATTTTTTACATATTAAAGATTTCACAAGGAATGTCATCGCTTATATTTCCCATATTTTTAGTTATCATTATGGGGTGGATTGAAGAAAAGAATCACGGCTTATCAACCGCTGTGTTTAATGGTATATTTTATGGTGGTGCAGGTATCGGCGGTACTTTCAGCGGAATGGTTATTAATCAATTCGGGTGGGTTCAGTCATACTGGGCGTTAGCGCTTATCCAATTGGCACTGGTAATTTTATGGCTGTTTACAGCGAAAGAGAATACCGTAAAGGAGGGGAGGACTGAGCAAAAAGGCTCAGTATCATTTAGCCGGATACTTAAGATACCGGTGATGTGGCTGCTTGTGCTTAGTTTTATTTCTACAACATGGTCGGTTCAGGAAATTTCAACTGACATGCCGTTATTTGCCGGTTATCTTGGCTATGGTGGGCTTGAAACCGGAAAAGTCCTGTCGGCGATTACGATCGGTATCGTCAGCGCATGTTTGGTATCAGGTAAGGTCAACCATTTTTTTGCAGCCAGGAGTAAGAATAAAGGATCAGCAAGAACCTTGGTATTGATGGCAGGATGTGTCATTGTGATTTTATCGGTACTGATGTTAATCCTATTGGATGTATCAAAGTTCTCTTTATTTTATATTGTGGTTTTGCTTTTTTCTTTTGGATCTTCTTGGGGTGTGGGCTGTTTTTACTCAATATTGCCTGAGATATTTGATGATGATGCACTTCCGGTTGCAGCTGGGTTCATCGGCGGATGCGGTGATCTGGGAATGGCTCTGGCACCAGTTGCGGTAGCAATTGTTTTCGGCCTGAAAGGGTTCTGGAATATTGGCTGGGCTCTTTGTATTGCGGTGGCTGTTCTTATCATGGCGGCGTGTCTTATCATTGTAAAGTCGATAAGGAAATAAATGTTACATTTATCTGTTTATTACAATATGGATACAGGAACGATGATAAGATGTGTCGATTTTATTTAAAATAAGAGTTTGAATATATTGAAATAGTATCATTATTATATTATAATATGATAAAATATGAGAGGTTCTAGTATTAATCTATAAAGCAAATCGTGTTTATAGTCTCTTTGAGTTTAGGTCAGAGGATGGGAAATTGTTATACAATCGAGCAAAATTTAATTGCATCTGGCGCGCATACTTGCCAGCCGCAATTAAACTTTGCTTACGGTCTAATGTAGAACCTCTCTTTATAAGTGAAGGTCATAAAATGGAGTTGTTAAGAGATAAATATATATTGCAATTGATTGATGATTTAAGAAAGAAACTACGAGTTAGGGGAATCGAGGATAATGTAATACCTCGATTTATTTTTGTATGTGGGGAACAGATTTTGGACGATAGGGGGCAGCTTATTGATGAACAAATTTTAGAATCTCAAAATAATATCCGACATCTTATAATGAAAAGTTTTTATAAACATAAAAATTATAATGATTATAATGAGGAAAGTCGGCCTGCTCAATGTATTATTTCCGAATATTTATATACTGATGATAAAGAAATCGATATATTAACTTTTGAAGAGGTGCTGGCTGAGATAAGTGAATGTATAATAATTATTGCAGAGAGTCCAGGTACATATTGTGAATTGGGTGCATTTGCATTAAATGATGCTTTTGTAGATAAAATGATTGTTATAAATGAAAATAATCCAAGATATAAAAATTCTTTTATAACGAAAGGACCAATCAAGAAGATTAAAAACCAGAATGAAGGTAATATCATATTATATAATGGAAAACAATTTCTAAAACAATCCTCACAATTTCAAGATATGATCAGGGCAATATCATCCCAAGAGGTAAAATTTACTCCAAATTTAAATCATGACAAATTAGATTTAAAAAATATGATTTATGAATTTTTAAATATAGTAGAATTATTTCAACCTGTTACAGCTTATGAATTAGAGAAATTATACAAAGAAATTAAACAAATAATGTATTATACAATTATTAATAAAGACAAGCACAAGATAAATAGTTTTAAACGTGTTATTGAGTTGATGTTAGAAAAGAGAACTTTTTAATATTTGAAGTTTAGTAGTTATATATATAATAGTTGGTCATAAGTCTCAAGGGAAACAGTTATAATTTACATATAGGATTATAAAGGAAAAGGATAAAATATGCCCAAAATACCGGTTAAAGAAATAATTCATGCAAAAGGAGTTAATATAGGCATTTTTACGACAGATTTTCAAAATGAATTTATATCACTAACAGATATAGCAAGATATAAAAGTGATATGCCACATGACGTAGTTAAGAATTGGTTACGAAGTCGTGATACAATAGAATTCTTGGGTTTATGGGAAAGTCTTTACAATCCTGATTTTAAACAGGTCGAATTCGACCTGTTTAGAAATGCGGCAGGAACGAATGCTTTTACAATGTCTCCAGCTAAGTGGATTGAGGGGGTTAATGCAATCGGTATTGTTTCAAAAGCGGGACGTTATGGTGGTACATATGCACATTCTGATATTGCTTTTGAATTTGCGTCTTGGGTTTCAGCAGAATTTAAATTATATATTATTAGAGATTATAAAAGGCTGAAGCAGGATGAAAACAGCCGTTTGTCTCTAGAGTGGAATCTTCATCGCGAACTTTCAAAGATAAATTACCGGATTCATACAGATGCAATTAAAGATAATTTAATCCCACCGAAGTTGACCGCTGGCCAGGTTTCTATGAAATATGCCAGCGAAGCTGATATGCTCAATGTAGCTGTTTTTGGCATGACGGCTAAACAGTGGAGAAGAAAGAATTCAGACAAAAAAGGCAATGTTAGAGATGCGGCTAATATAAATCAGTTGTTAGTCCTGTCAAATATGGAAAGCTATAATGCGATATTGATTGAGCAAGGAAGAGTACAGTCAGAACGTTTGGTTATGATTCGTGATTCTGCCATAAAACAATTTAAAACATTGGAGTCCATAGCTGTCAAAATATTATCAAAGTATTGAGTTGTAAATGTTTAAGATTATAATTTTTAGTTGCCACTTAATATGATCTAATAAAAATAATTAATCGATATTCAATTTATTAGAGTTGGATATCGATTCTTTTTGTGATCTATACTATACTCAATTATTATTGTATGCAAGTATATAGAAATGTATTGTATGTCGAAAAACAAATGAGATACAATCAAATTATATTGAGAAACTAATATTATAATATAGATAGATGCTCATGAACAAATCTAAAAACCGTAGAATATGTTTATAGTGCGTTTCATGGAAATATCCAACTCGTTGATGATAGGTGGAGAGAGAGTCCGAAGAAAGTAAGAATCCTCATTGATGAGGACAATACTATCAAGTGTAAACTGAAAAAAGCATTTTCCGGAAAATGAATTAGCTGAATGAATATACGAAAGATTCTAATAAACTGCTGACCAATAGTGAAACGATATATATAAATTCTATACAAAAAGCCATTATTTTTATGAAACCGAAACTGATAGGTAATCTCGTACTAAAAATTAAGAAGTTGGATTTTGGGTTTTGAATTAACGAAGCAGTAATTGCCCTTTTGTTGATATTTTTAATGTTTCTATTTGTTATCATTATAATCCTTGGTTTCTTTTAGTTAAAGAGTCGGCTGAAATTTTCCGAAAAAAGATATTTTACAATCTTTGGAAATGATGGTACACTGTAATGAAGAAATTTACGTAAAATAAAGAAAGCGAGTGACAAATGGGAACTACAATCAAAGATATTGCCGAGCATGCGGGCGTATCCATAGCAACCGTATCTCATGTCATTAACCGCACCAGGTATGTCAGTCCCGAACTGGTGAAAAAGGTGGAAAGCATCATTGTTGCGACGGGATATCAGGAAAAGATTAAGCGTAAGCCGGGAAACTTTCTGAGCGGAAAAGACTCGGTAATTGCGGTGGTGGTTCCGTCCACGATGAGCGCTCTCTATGCACAGATGATAAAGGCAGCATCGGGGTACATACGGGAGGAAGGCTATCTGATGGCTGTTTATTTCTCGGAAGATGACTATGAGATTGAACAGAAGCTGCTGCTGAAGCTGGCTGCCGATAAGAAGACAGCAGGTATTATCCTAAGCCCTTGCAGGCGGAAGCGGGAAGATTATGAGAAGGTTCTATCCAATCAGGTACCGCTCATTTTTCTGGAGCGTAAAGTAGAGGGCTGCGAGGATGACTGTGTGCTGGCGGAAAACGAACTGGGTCTGTATCGGGCAGCCAGCCACCTGATCCGAAGCGGCCATGAGAAGATTGCGCTGGTATTGGGCGGAAACGTGACCTGTACGGTGAAAGAGCGTCTGAGTGGATATAAACGTGCTCTCACCGAAGCGGGTGTCACATATCGCGAGGGGTATGTGCTGTCTCTGCCGGGAGAAGACAGCAAAGCACATACGCAGAGCATTCAGGATTTCTACAGCGACCGCAGACCAACCGCGTTTATCTGCTGCGGGAACCAACTCACCTTTTGCGTCCTGCGGATGATGCAGTATATGGGCCTGGAATGTCCAAGGGATCTATCGGTGATCGGCTTCGGTGACGAGGAATGGTGCGAGCTGGTGGTACCGCCGCTGACTACAATTAAGCAGAATACTTCTTTGATGGCCGAAAATGCGGTCAAAAAGATGTTGGCTAAGATCCGCCGGGAGCCGGATGAAATAAGAGGGATAAGGATTCCGCTGGAGATTTCGGTCCGTAAATCCACTCAGATGATCGGGAAGGGGCCCTTTGGTGAAAAGGCCTATTCCCCGGATGATCTGGTCCTCAGCGAAGAAGAAAAACAGCAGCTTCTGGAGGGGGATTATAAAGTGGCGATTTCCTTTCATTACAGTGGAACGGCATGGAAGAGCCTGCATGAAGACGGAATCAGGCAGACTCTTGATAAATACGGAATCACCGTATTATCGGTCACTGATGCTCATTTTGATCCTTATCTTCAGGTCACCCAGCTGGAGGGTATCGCAATGCAGCAACCGGATGCGGTAATAGCCATTCCGGCAGACGACAGCGTGACGGCCGGCATTTTCAAGAAGTTATCGAAAAAGACGAAGCTGATATTCTTGAGTAATGTACCGGAAGGCCTGCAGAACGAAGATTACATATCGTGCGTATCGGTAAACGAGCGTGAGAACGGCCATATTGCCGGAAGTTTGCTGGGAAACTACTTTGCCGGCCGCAAGAAGGTGAAGGTCGGATTCATCAACCATGGAACATCGTTTTACGGAACCCATCTGAGAGATATGGTAGCAACCCAAACGGTATGTGAAGATTACTCCAATATCGAAATAGCTGCTGTGCATAAGTTTCAGAATATCGAAGATGCCTATGAAATCTGCAGAAATATGATTCAGGCCCATCCCGATATTGAAGGCTTATATATATCATGGGATCGCCCTGCACTGCAGGCAATCCGTGCGCTGGAAGAGATGGACCGAACCGATGTATCAATATTTACCTTCGATCTGGATGAAGAAATCAGCAGTTATCTGGCACAGGGCAGGATCGTGAAAGGAATGGGTACCCAGAGACCGTATGAGCAGGGTGTTGCTGTGGCAATGGCGACGGCCAAGGCTCTGCTGGGCGAGACTCAGTTTAAATATATCGGCGTACCGCCTTATCTGGTGCAGCGGGATAATTTCCTGCGGGCCTGGAAAGATATTATGCATGAACCGGCTCCCAAACGGCTGGAAAAATTCTTGGACGACAAAAATTTACGTAAAAATTAGAAAGTTATTACAAAACCTCACAAAAATCGAATAGGGTAATTGACACTGGTTGAGCTCTGATGATATAGTTTACGTAAACAAAAACGACTGATCAAAAGGAGAGTGAATTATGAAAAAGAAACTAGTGTCAATTTTTTTGTGCGCGGCAATGGTAATATCAATGGCGGCGGGGTGCACCTCAGAGTCAAAGATCGGTGACGGCGGTTCTGAAGAAAAAACGGAACAGGCCGATGATGGTGCAAAGGATACCTTTAGTTTTGCATTTTTGCCGAATACGCAGAATAACACCTTTCAATCATCGATGAATGAAAAATTCAAGGAGTTATGCGATGCGGCAGGATATGAATACACCTGTCTTGATCCGGATTATGATCTCAATACACAGATGAGTCAGTTATCGGATGCGGCCAACCAGGGTTTTGATGCAGTATTTGTAATCCCCGTAGACTCGGCAGGAATCCGTCAGGGACTGCAGGAGCTGAATGATGCCGGGGTAAAGGTGCTCAATGTTGATACAGCGGTGATTGAAGACGACCGGGACCTGGTGGAAACGGTGATTGGGACCAATGCATATCAGGCAGGCCAGCTGGTCGGGGAGCAAATGGTAAAGGATTACCCGGACGGTGCCAAAATAGCAATTCTCGATTTCCCGTCAAATGAAAGCTGTGTGGATCGTGTGAATGGTTTCCTGAAAGGACTGGGTGACAGCAAAGATAAATTTGACGTCGTCGCTCAGCAGGATGGAAAGGCGGCACTGGATGCTTCCATGCCGATCGCTGAAGATATCATTCAGGCCAATGGTGATTTAGATGCCTTTTTCTGCATCAATGATCCGTCAGCTCTGGGAGCGGCAGCAGCTATCCAGGCGGCTAATAAAACCGGTGAAATCGGTGTGTATTCCATTGATGCATCACCGGATGGAAAAGAAGCGCTGTTAGACGGATCGTTCACATGTGTTGCGGCTCAGGTCCCGCTCGGGATCGCCGAGTCAGCATTTGACAACGCC
>Ga0153996_1000219_pt1 | contig 27040 bp, 27 predicted proteins | sample TSNC080MetaG_FD_104728 | JGI IMG/M metagenome (GOLD analysis project Ga0153996, IMG submission 104728) | Attine ant fungus gardens microbial communities from North Carolina, USA - TSNC080 MetaG | ecosystem: Host-associated > Fungi > Mycelium > Unclassified | place: USA: North Carolina, Lumber...
AATTAGAATTGAAGGTTGCGCCCTCGGCGTCGAGCGTACTGCCCTTTACATATACCGCGCCGCCGTAGCCTTCGCTCTTGTCGGTGGCGGATTTAGATCCGGTGGCGGAATTATACTCGAATTTTGCGTCCTGGGCATTGAGCGTACTGCCGTCTTGGAGATATACCGCGCCGCCGGAGCCGGTGCCAGTGCTGGAGACGGAGGCGGTGACGGAATTAGACTCGAATTTTGCGCCCTGGGCGTTGAGCGTACTGTTTTGGAGATATACCGCGCCGCCGAAGCTGACGCCTGGGTTGGATTCGGAGCCGATGCCGGAGTTAAACTCGAATTTTACGCCCTGGGCGTTGAGCGTACTGTCCTCGCCATATACCGCGTTGCCGTTGGCCAAGCCGGTGCCGGAGCGCTTAAACCCGCTGACAGTCGCCTGGGAGGCGTTGTCAAAAGTGACCACGCCGCGATTGACTTGGTCCCCCACTTTAAGGAAATATATGCCATCCTTCGGCGCGTTGGCGGACGGCTCAATGACGACAGGCTTGTTTTGAAAGTCGATCCAGACATTTTTGGCGCCGAAATCAAGAGTGCCTTTCAGGGTATTGTCGTTGTCATACATGGTGATTTTGTCGTTGTCATTATAGGAAATGCCAGCTTTTCGCAAGGCTTCTAGGTTGGCGTATTGGGTTGTCTTCTGCTTGATAGAGTCGAAATAGTCGACATTCGCCGCGGCGGGCGCGGCGCAGAAGATAAGACCGGCGGCCAGGACGGCAGCGTTTTTTAGGAAACATTTTTTAAAGACGGCTCGGTATTGGGCGAGTAGCATGCCGAGTGCGTTGGTGGTTAATTTCAACAATGATTCCACACCCTTTCAAGAATGAATAGGCCGATGCGTATTTTAAAAACTTTGCCATCGTGCTCAGCACCGTATGTCGGATGAACAATGGTTTCCCTCAGAATGTTGCTTATTGATGTCCTCAGACTTGTTTGTTGGCCAAAACGAGATTAACACCTTTTGGGTTGTGTTTTGTTTATGTATAAAACAGCGAAAACCACCTCCCGTTAAACTCATCGCAGATGAGCAGCTACATGCCACTACTCATCTATAATGAGCTATATTCTTGTCAATATTTACATTATCCTGCATTTTTTTTGCTATTTCTAGAAAAGTTATTTTATTCACATTCTCTGTTTTATCCCCCAAAAGGGAAAACGATCTTGATTACTAAGCAGCTTAAGACTAATAACACCGCTCAGCAGGATCATAATTAAGACGAGTTTAGCAAATATAACAGGCGCATCAAATAATAAGATTTCTGCAAGTACGGTTCCTGCTGTTCCCAGTCCAACAAAAACGGCATATACCGTTCCAACGGCAAGATCACGCCCAGCCATAATCATTAGATAAAAGCTGATGATTATGGCGAATATTGTTCCGCCCCATTCCAATGTACTATCCGCATGTTTTAGTCCGATTACCCAGCATACTTCAAAAAAAGCTGCTATAAAAACGGACATCCATGTCTTGTTCATAAACTCACCTCTTCCTTTAGTCATTAGCACAATATAAACAAAATAAGCCCGGAAGAATGAGCTGCAATATTGCAGCTATTCTCCCGGGCTTTTATCCCTCCGTGATACAGTCCAAGACTGCGTTTTCTCTCGGACCAGACCAGTAAACTGCGGAACCCTAGAAAACGATTTATCCGATGACTAAGCAGCTCTAAGACTCCCTCTTCTGCAAGCAGGAGTTAAGAGTGGCTAAGTCTCTCTTTTTTAAATTAAATAGAATTCTACACTATGAATTTCGAGCTGTCAAGACTTAGATGGTCAGCAGGCAAAACGAATGAAAGAATATCCTAAGAAAATAGTAGAGAGACATTTTTTCACAAAGCCATCAGCCGGTCAATAAATTGCAGCCAATAGCAATCCTTGCCATACCAATGCTTTTCAAACTATCAGGTTTTTCTTTATCTGATTTGCCACTTGGATGTCTGTGGTCTAAAAATAATCTGTGGTTTCTATTTGTCCATGCGCTTTTTCTATCGTTTTTTTATAGACTCCGCTTTTTTGACATGACCGATCAACTCGGCATCTTCAAGATATAACGCAATGTTTTCATGCAAAGAAGGCTGGTTTGCTTTAACAGCTACTATATAATTACCCTTACCCTGCCTGGTTTTTTCGCAATTTCTCTTTGTGTACCGATTGCGTCTATTGCACCACCTGTCGTTATACGCACAGGGTATCGAAAAGCTCTTCGATCATAGTTTTTTTGCCTTTACTGTCGGCTTATTTTTGTCCGAATCATCCGTTTTCTCTTGACCACGTCGAAACGACATGCAGCGACTCCTACTTGCGGGAGACGCGGGGTTTTATTGTCTTACCGCACTTAGGACAAACATGCATTCCCTCTTGGTCAACTTCCATAACCGCACCACATTGAACATGCACCAGCATTCAGCCACCTCCTAGGTTAATCCACAATAAACAGTATATGAGGCTTTGCAAAAATTAGACCCAGATACTGTACTTTTGCTGGTGCAATATTTTATCAGATGGCCTGGCTACTTCCGCCACACCGTCCCCTCAGCCTTTGCCGAAAAAGGCGATCCGAAGGAGAAAGGGGGCATCCTTCCGTTAAAAGGAAAAAAGATCTATCTGGGCAGGTTAGCGTCTGGAGGCGTTGGCCTAGAATTTTTAGTCCTTTCGGGACATTGCCAAAAGGCCCCCTATCCAAATTTATCTTAAATATTGAGTCAAGACTCCCGCCTCTACAGGCGGCTTCAGTTCAGGTGGAGTAGAATCTCCACCTGAACCCCCGACGTTTCAGCTTGCTGAAACAAGTTCACTACACCTAACTTCATTCTCTAAGATAACCAGATCTATATAGAAATGCCTTATTCTTTCATTTTGAAGCAAAACGTACAAACGCCATCTTTAAAAAAGTGTTTTTCATGGATACATTCAAGGTTCTCATTGTACCCTCTTGCAATTGAAGGATCAATCATTTCGCAATACAGATAACCGTATTCTTCCGTTTGGTCTTTTTTCCATTGATCAGCAAAGATACAGCGAGTGAAAAGCTGCTCCACTTGACCTTCTCCGTACGTATCCTCAGATTCAAAAAAGTCGCTTCGATCCATATCATAGCTTGTAAGATAATTTGCAACATCATTTGTTGCACCTTTTGCTTTAGCTCTTCTTGCGATGTCACGACCGCGTTCTTCGCCAAAATTTTTAACACCACGTTTAATAGCTTCTTTACCTTCATCACCAAAGCTATCTGATACTTCTTTAGCAACATGTGCAAACAATTTTGCAAATAAGTGATACATCGAAGTAGACTCCAAATCTTTTGTCATATTCTCTTCCATAACATATCTCTCCCTTTTTGTATTTATTTATTATTTTTACAAACAAAACAAACTCTAGTCACCTACTTATCTAGATGTAAAATCGTTTTGTACAAAACGTCAGTTCCAATGGCCATATTTTCCCATGTAACACACTCTTCTGGATGGTGGGTTATCCCTCTGACGCACGGAATAAAAATCATCCCTGTTTTCCATCGCCTTGCAAAGATCATAGCATCATGACCAGCGCCGCTATTCATTTGCTTACATGTATAGCCAAGCTCATTACAACTTTGTTTAATCAAATTTTGAATTTGTTTATCCATTTGTATTGGATGCTTAAGTGAAGCTATACGGATATCAATGGCAACTCCGCACTGTTTCTCAATACATAAGGCCTGGCTATGTATATATCTTGTTATTTCTTCAATATTATTAATTTCTCCAGATCTGAGATCTACTGTAAAGCTACATTTTGATGGTATACAATTGGAAGAGCCGGGCGAAAGTTTAATTTGCCCAATAGTAGCCGTTGCACTTTCTGCGTAGTTTTCTTTTACAAATCGATTTGTATCAACAATTAAGTTAAAGGCTCCAATTCCCGCATCTTGACGATTATTCATGGGAACAGTTCCTGAATGTCCCGCAAAACCCGTTACAGTTATGTTTAACCAGGATATTGCCACGATTCTTTCCACAATTCCAATATCGATTCCCAAACTTTCTAATATTGGCCCTTGTTCAGTGTGAAGTTCTATAAATGCTTTTATCTTATTTTCTCGCCGACATGCCGGCATTGGACTTTCATATTGAGAGTACTCCGTTAATATTTGCCGCAGTGTTTTGCCGTTATTGCTAGATACAAGATCCAATTCTTTCTCGCCAAAACTCCCTTCGATAAACTGACTCCCAAGTAAAACTTGGCCAAAACTCGAGCCTTCTTCTTCTATAGTACCAAGCACTTCAAATGAATGGTTAAGCCTTTCCCCATTATCCCGGAGCATACGTGCAACTTCCAACGCACAAACAACACCTGCCATGCCGTCAAAAGCGCCCGCACAGCGAACTGTGTCTAAATGAGAACCGGTTATAATTTTAGGCGCATATGGGTCTCTTCCCTCAAGAAGCCCATAGATATTGCCAACACTATCCTCTCTAACCGCCAGCCCAGCGTCTTCCATTTGCTTTTTGATATAATTGGCGCCTTTCCGATATTCATTTGTATAGCTTAGGCGTGTTGTTCCCGCTTCGCAGGGTTCTGAGCAATTTCGAAGAAATTCAATATCTTGTTGTAACCTTTCAATTATTGCCAATCAAATCAACTCCTTTAAGATGTGAAGAAAGACGCACTCTTCAGGTAGGATTTTACCTCATCTGAAGTTTAGTCGACCTTATCCGAATGACTTAGCCGCTCTTAACTCCCCGCTTATAGAAGAGGGAGTTAAGACGAGGTTTAGTCATCGGATCAATTTAATAGTTTTGTTTTTCTAAGATTAGAATATAAATTTCGGACGATAATGTCAACCAAAAAACGACAATATCGTTATTTTTTAAAAATATTTTACTAGCCTTGTTTTTACATATATCAAAATTTCAGTACTTAAAATTGCCGAAAAGTAATTAATTGCTTTCATTTGTGTTATAATATCCCCAAAATGATTACCGGTTCAGGGGGTTATTATGGAAGACAAAGTTAAAAATATACAGTCGGTTCAGCGTGCACTTGATATATTAAATTGTATTTATAATGCAAAGCAATCTCTTTCAATTAAAGAAATTAGCGAACGCCTGGACATTAATGTAAATACTGTGCGAGGTTTAGCCAATACATTACTGCAAAATGGCTATCTATCAAAAAACAAAAATGGTAAAGAATATTTTTTAGGTCTTGAATTTTTATCCAAGTCTAATTTACTTTATGAAAAGCTTGTAAAAAAAACGCGAGAAATTGCTAAACCATATATGCAAGCTGTTGCTGACCAATATAATGTTTCTTGCAGGCTCCAAATTAGCCATCATGATATATATACTGTCGATACTATTGTATCAACAAATTGCCATTATATTTGTCAGCCGACTACAGAATCCCGATTACCATTACATTCAACCGCATCAGGAAAATTACATTTAGCATTTGTACCTTCTGAAGAAAGAAAAGCAGTAGTAGAAAAAATCAAATTTGTAAAATATACTAAAAATACAATTACTGAAATAACTTCCTTTTACCGAGAACTTGATCATATTTTAGCAGTTGGATATGCTACTGAATTTGAAGAAACCGATTTGGGTATCAGTAGTATTGCCGTGCCTTTATTTAATTCACGAAATATGCTTGCTGGAACTCTTAGTATTGTAGCCCCCGCCCCAATTATTTATGATGTTCACAAAAAAGCTATTATTGACCTTATTAAAGCAGGTAATACAATCACCTCCGACATTAGTAAAAAAGCGAGGTAGTAATCACCATCAAGGGCGCAAAAAAACTGCTGTAAGTGCCGATTTACAACAGTTTATGCTTGTTAACAACTCAATATAAAAGATATATAGTAGAATTAGAATTAGATTAAGGCAGGAAGATAAACATGGCCTATTCGGCCGCAACATTTCAAGCTGTTTCAATACTAGTATTTATTCATTTCAAATCCAGAGAAGGATTGTATGATTACTTGTCAACAAAAACTTTCAGAAATGCTGAGCATACCTGTTCCTACTGTTAAAATCTACACATCTTTAGTAAAAAATACAATAGAGAAGTGAACTTGTTCAGCAAAGCTGAAAAAGTTCACTGAATTACAATTATATAATTTTATAGTTTTAAGCTCAGTGTAACACTTGGGGATTATCGAGTGTCGAGTTATCTAATGAACCGACAACAAAGTCGGTAAGCGTTATTTCCATTACAGTCTCATGAATGGCCATAACATCTGCAATGTCGAGGCCGTGCCGGCTATTCATATAATCGAATACACGAACCAGCCCCTCCGCATACAGTCCCCGAGCCTCTTCCGGCATCTTACCTCTAAGCACATCATAATAAAGTATTCCATAGCGCCTGTTGATATCCCGTAAATGAAGGGCAAGCAGATACTTATACTCTTCTATCGGATCTGTCATCGGCACCAACCCCTCTCTCGTTGATTTCTACATTTCTTTAAATAAACGATTACTTAATACTATTTATTCGCACCCAATTGCCAAATTCCTACATATGACCAAATAAAAAAGAAGCTGCCTTTTTATTCATAGTTTATGATAAAATAGGAACAGCTCTGCATGTGAGTTAAAGGAGATGACAGCATGAAACTAATAAGACAGCTAGTGGGACTTTGTATTTGCTTGGCCATTTTTACAGCAGTGACCAATACCGATAACGTAAAACTGTTTGCCGAACCGGCGCCAGATAGCGTCGTCGTAAAAACGTTACGATTAGGTGACGTCGTTAAAGTTTTTGCAAAATCTCCGGACGGTCAGTACTGGCAAGTCGAACACAAAGGTACTGGCGGGTGGATCATCCATCATCATCTAAGTCCGAAAGACCATCGTTACAGCACTGAAGCTTAGTGCTATATCTTATTTAACTAATTGTGAAATCGTTTTAAAAGCCGATGATCCGGCCTGATAGCAAAGTTCAAAAAGGATGGCTTCTACCGTCGTAATGATAGCCCCCTCCTGCTCCATACGTTTTAAAGCCATATCGTAATCAACCTTGCGCCGTGAACCAACAGCATCGGCTACTACCACTGGCATTAAACCATGAGCCTTAAGATCGATAACAGTCTGGAGCACACAAATATGGGCCTCGATACCGGCAATAATAATATTGTTTCTGTCCGACCCTTTTATTTTCGCTAATAACGGTTGCTCACCACAACAGCTAAACGTCGTTTTATCAAAATATTCCTCAAAGTAAGGCTGTAAATCCTCGATAGTATCGCCTAAGCCTTGGGGGTATTGGCGAGCCGCCATCATCGGCACAGTAAGCGCCTGCATTCCTTTTACAAGAGTTAACGCTTTCTTGGCTAACTCTTGTTTATGCTCCATATGAGGAAATAGCTTTTGTTGAATATCTATGACAAGTAACAGCGACTGGTCTTTATCAATTCTCAACTTCTTTGCCTCCTTAACCATAGTCAATGTAGCGACTTATACCGCCAGCAATCTTATTGATCCAATCCCCTAAGCCTCAAATTCCACCCCCACCACAAAGCCCGTTTAAGTCTTTAGCAGTCAGTTTATCAAGATCGAATGGTGTGTCTTGATAGACAAAGTAGTTCAGCCAGTTTGAAAACAGTAAATTGGCTGCACTCCGCCAGCGAACGATTGGATTCTGCGCTGGATCGTCAAGGGGGAAGTAATTAGCAGGAATATTAATCGGCAGACCCTGGGCAACATCCCGTTCATATTCGGCTTTTAGTGTCAGCGGATCATATTCGGAATGACCGGTAATAAAAAAGTGCCGATGTTTTTTATCAGTAATCGCATAAATGCCCGCTTCTTTTGACTCGGCTAATATAGACAATTGCTTTACCTTTTCAACATCTTCCCGCCGGACTTCGGTATGGCGGGAATGAGGCGCATAAAAAACATCATCAAAACCACGGAATAGCATCTTACCTTTAATATTTACCGTATGCTCAAATACGCCAAACAATTTCTTCGGCAAGTGATATTTGGGAATACCGTAGTGATAATACAAGGCGGCTTGTGCTCCCCAGCAAATATGGAACGTCGAGTATACATTGCTCCGGCTCCAATCCATAATTTCACATAATTCCTGCCAGTAGCCCACTTGCTCGAAAGGAAGCTGTTCCACCGGCGCCCCGGTAATAATCATACCATCATAATTCCGGCCTTTCACTTCTGAAAAAGTCTCATAAAATTTGACCAGATGCTCCTGTGAAGTATTCTTAGGTTCATAAGTTGCGGTGTACATAAAGTCAAATTCGACTTGCAGGGGCGAATTACCCAGTAACCGGAGTAATTGTGTTTCTGTAATGATTTTCGTAGGCATCAGATTTAGTAACAAAATCCGGAGCGGACGTATGTCCTGGGAATAGGCCCGAGCCTCATTCATAGCAAAGATGTTTTCTTTTTCCAGTATGTGTACGGCCGGCAAATTGTTGGGAATCTTTATCGGCATGGCTCCGCTCCTTTATCTTATTTTTATCGGGATAATAGTGATGCGAGCCATAATAACCGGCCCCACTGTTAACTGATCCGGCGGTTACGCTACAAACGCTCTATTATAGCGCGGGAACAGGAGGTATTTCCCTGGCTTCCTTTGCTGCTTGCGGAATGACAATCGCGGGTAACTGGTTAAATTGGGAAAAATCAATACTCATAAAAACTTTCATATTGTCAAGCACCTCTTTGATGGCTACCTTTTCGGCTGCAGGCAACCGCCTTGATTCTGTAAAGCTACGGCCAATCTTGATCATGCTGTCCGATAAGTCCAGATCAATTTTGGCAACAGCAGCCGTCTTTTTATTGATTGTCATACGATATGTAATCTCACCCAGCTCATTAACTAATCCGGCCATCAACTTTGCCGATCGCATATCGGCAAATGCGCTAATGCGTTCACTAGTCTTTTTCCAGATCTCGCCATCAACGATAACGTCAACAATAATTGAATCGGCAGTTTCCTCAACCGGAGTTACACTTTGAATTGAATCAGCAGTTTCCACGAGCGGCGTTACACTTTTAATTAAATCGGCAGTTTCTTCGAGCGGCGTTACATTTTTAATTGATTCACCATAAGCCTCATACTCATCGCGCTGGTCGAAACGCGGCATTGTCATCAACCGCTTTACCCATTGATTATTGGCAAAAGTGTAAATAACAAATCCATTGCTCGTCTGCTCTAGATATTGAACAACTTCTTGCTCATCAACTTTGGCATCAGCGTTTACCGTCATCGTCATTACGTTTTTCATGCGCAATGGTTTAGCTTGAAAATCACATTCGCCGGTGGCCATCATATTCACCTTTTTGTCTTGAAAAGAAGTAGACATTATGAGGCCCATCGTCATGTGGTAATTTTCCATCATTCCCAATTTCTGATAAGCTTTGCCAACGAGTTCCCGGCATTCGACTGACGTCATCGGCGCCGCGCTGCCAACAGCAGCAACCACATTTACGATTAAGAACGCTAGCATAACGGCTAATACCTTAATTTTACGCATTTATAGACAGCCTCCATCATTTCTACTTTCACACAATGTATATTTTATCCGATGACTAAACGGCTCTAAGACTCCGCTTCTGTCGGGAGTTAAGCGGCTATTCCCTGGATAAGGTCGACTAAACTTCTAATGGGGTAAAAACCCCACCTGAAGCTAAGTCTCTCTTTATCTCTTTCTACTATAACTGGAAAACTCCTTCAAATAGGCATATATTTTCAAAAAGGCCACACGACAGACGAATTTAGTAATGGAAGCAGCCCCTTACCTAAGGTCTGCTTCCATTTGATGCCTTGCTAATTTGGCGGGAACGTATAAGAATTGAACCCACCCTGGACGGATAAACGCCCAACGGACAGTTTGAAGATTGCAGGAGCCACCAGGGACCATCCGCTCCCATAGCGTTAACATATACACTATAGCATGAGCGGTCCAATTATTCAAGTTAAGAAGCCGACTCAGCCGCTATCCCGCCTTGCTGGAGGGAAATTGATACAGAGAGACTAACTTCATATGGGGTGTTATCTCATCTAGAGTTTAGTCATGGGTAAAGACATTATTTTTAACTTTCCACTTGACACAGCTTTGTTCGATTTGCTATAGTAAGCACAACAAATAAATCACTCAGGCAATGAAGCCTTCGCAAATATTGCGAAGGCTTTTTCTGTCTAATAGTTAAATTCCGGACAACGGCGTCCTAAGGGTTGCACCACCTTTAGGGCGCTTTCTGTTTGGTCAATATGAGGGGAGGTGTATTTTCAAAACTGCGCTTGCTCATAAAATATAATTGAAAAAGAGAGGGATTACCGATGAAAAAGCTATCGACTATTTTTTCTATGTGCCTGGTATTCATACTTACCCTAGTACCAGTCGTTTTCGCCAATGAGGCACCGATCGAACCGTCTAAAATCAATAGCGGGGACACTGCATTCGTTTTAGTCAGCGCGGCCTTGGTTATGCTGATGACACCTGCTGTTGCATTATTTTATGGTGGTATGGTAAGAACCAAAAATGTTCTTAGCATACTAATGCAAAGTTTCTTTGTTCTTGGACTTATTACTGTCCAATGGGTACTTTTCGGCTACTCTTTAGCCTTTGGACCTGACATCGGTCATTTTATTGGCTCATTAGACTGGGTAGCACTTAATGGTGTTGGTCAGGAGCCGAGTTCCGATTATGCCACTACAGTTCCGCACATGGCCTTTATGACTTTCCAGGGAATGTTCGCCGTCCTTACTCCCGTCCTGATTACCGGCGCTTTTGCCGAGCGGATGAAGTTTTCAGCATTTGCTGTATTTATTCTGATCTGGGCAACTTTCGTCTATGATCCTATCGCTCACTGGGTATGGGGCGCTGGTGGCTGGCTTGGCGAAATGGGCGCACTCGATTTTGCCGGTGGTACTGTAGTGCATATCGTCTCCGGAGTATCAGGATTAGTAATTGCGCTCATGATTGGCAAGCGCAGGGGGTATGGCTCTGATGTGATGATGCCTCACCACCTGCCGATGACAATTATCGGTGCTTGGCTTCTTTGGTTCGGCTGGTTTGGCTTTAATGCCGGCAGCGCACTTGCGGCCGATGGTCTTGCCACCAGTGCATTCGTTGTTACCCACGTTGCTGCCGCTGCCGCCACTGTTTCCTGGGTGCTGACAGAGTGGGCCTATCACGGTAAACCGACCGTCTTCGGCGCGGCATCCGGCTGTGTTGCCGGTCTTGTTGCGATTACCCCGGCAGCCGGCTTCGTTAGTACTGTCCCAGCAGTTATTATTGGTTTGTCCGGAGGTATTATCTGCTTTCTGGCAGTTGCCGTACTAAAGGCGAAGCTTGGTTACGACGATGCTCTTGACGCCTTTGGCGTACACGGCATTGGCGGCGCTTGGGGCGCCATTGCAACCGGCGTGTTTTGCTCAACGGCCGTTAACCCTGCCGGCGCCGACGGCCTACTTTACGGTAACGCCGGTCAGGTTGTCATTCAGTTAGTCGGTGTTGCTGCCAGTTGTGTAACAGCTGCCGTAATGACCTACATTATTATCAAAGTGATTAGCCTATTCATGGAAGTACGCGCTAATGCTGAGCAAGAAATTAAAGGTCTTGATATCACCGAACATGGCGAACGCGGCTACGCTTATCAAGATTTCATGGTAGGTTCACCAATCACAACCAGCTCATCCAACGCCGTATCCCACCACTCACTTGCCAAAGAAACCGCACTTATGTAATATATCACCAACGATCTCTTAAGCTAAAAGGAGGAAAAGCCATGAAACCAATAACAAAAATTGAGATTATCACCCGCCCGGAAAAGTTAGAAGAACTCAAAAAAGCCATGAATAACATCAAGGTAACGGGTATGACAGTCACTCAGGTATATGGTTGCGGCCTGACTAAAGGTCATACCGAGGTGTATCGAGGCCGGCAATATAGCATTAACCTTGTTCCCAACGTAAAAGTTGAAATTGTTGTTTGCGAAGTGCCGGTGGAACAGGTAGTGGAAGCTGCTAAAACAGCTTGCCGCACAGGTAAAATCGGCGATGGTAAAATATTCGTCTATCCTATTGCCAATGCAGTACGTATTCGAACCGGTGAGGAAGGTGATATCGCGATCATTGATCCAAATGATCTGGAAAAGTAAATGGAGCAGTTGCTCCAGTTTCAAGAAGACTGAAGCTCAGCAACGTTTAATCGGACTTATCTACGCCTTAAGGCTCACTACTTACGTGAGCCTTAAGGCGTAGATGTGTCTGTGACGAGTAAATTTGTTAGCAAGCCGCAGCCGCTCTAACGAGTGAAGCCTCTGCTTTGTCCGGTGACTAAACCGCTCTAAGACTCTGGATAAGGTCGACTAAACCTCAGATGGGGTAAAAACCCCACCTGAGGCGTTCGTCTCTCTTTATCTTGAGAGGAAGTGCGAATATTTGTAACATATTATGTTTACCTATCATATTATACCGTAAGTATACTATAGATTGGAGTAGATTACATGTATAATAAATTAACTGATTGTGATCAGCACTTTCATAAGCAGAACAGGACGTTTAATATAAACGCTCATTTCATAGGCCCTAATCCCGCTACTTCTTTTAATCCAAAAAGCGTATATCCGACGATCAATCCTTCGGCTTATGTAGGACCATTTTCATCAATAATCGGTGATGTAACAATCCGCAGAAATGTATTTATTGCCCCGAATGTCAGCATCCGGGCAGATGAAGGTTCTCCCTTCTATATTGGCGCCAACACAAATATTCAAGACGGTGTTATCCTCCACGGCCTTGCACAAGGCAGAGTGACACACGATAACGAACAATATTCCATCTATATTGGCAGACGTGTGAGCTGCGCCCATGGATGCATTATTCATGGACCATGTAAGCTTGGCAATGATGTATTTGTAGGATTTCACGCTATTGTTTTAAATGCCATAATCGGAGATAAATGTTATATATCGCCGCAAGCATTGGTGACAGGCGGCATTCGGGTAAGACCCAATCGTTTTATTCCAGCCGGAGCCATCATCGATACCCAAGAAAAAGCTGATATATTAAGACCTGTTCCTGAGAGCAGCAGGGAATTTGCCGAGGAAGTACAACTCATAAACAATGAGTTTCCTTATGCATATTCAGTATTATTTGGAAAAACAAAGTGCAGCTGCGGGTTAACATGTGACACCAACACAATTAAGGAATTTTTAAGCTAACAGCATTCTTCTTTTTAGAGCACAATACTATTTACCATACTACTTTTCAAATGTAGAAAAAAGCCGCCACTGAAAATAAATGGCGGCTTTTTTTATTTAGTCTGCCTCATAGTGATACCGATCAAGCTTAACATACAAGTGCACTATTGCCCGGCAAAAACTTCAGGATAAATAATCTTAGCCAATTGCTCAACACCTTCCGCCAAGCGGAATGTCGGGCTTGATACTAGTTTTTCATCAACAACATAGACTTGCCCGTCACGAACTGCTTTGATCTTGTCAAAACCAGGACGCCGTTTGATGGCCTCCGGTGTAATCCCCGGATTCATGGGGCCACGCTGAGCCAAAAAAACATCGATTTCATCAGCCTTCATCAACAGCCGTTCGCTGCCATAAGCGGCAATACTGCCGGTCGCTTTTAACGGCTGGGCATCGACAGCCACATTTAGGGCACCGGCATGTTTCAACACAGTTCCCGGCATGCTGTCTGGCGTGATCGTCCGGTATTCGGTCGCAGTAGCCTCAAAGTATACCCGTTTTTTAACCTGAGCCTTAGCAGTATATTCGGCAACCGTCTGTAACTTAGCGTGAAAGGCGGCCAGCTTAGCGGCAGCCTGCGCTTCGCGGCCTGTCAGCAGAGCTAGCTTTTGAATATAACGATCAAACTCCTCAAACTTTTCCGGATAAAGGCAGATAACCTTGATATTGGCTTGCTCCAGCGTTTTAACAAAGTCAGGAAAGCTCTGCTTAATAAACGGCCTGATAATGACGGCATCAGGCTGTGCATCCAGTACTTTTTCGGGATCGGCACGATAGTCAAATACCGGTTTATTTTTAACGGCCGGGTCTGATTCTGTCGTACTGACACCGATAATTTCGGCATCAAGACCCAGCGCAATCAGGTTCTCGGTATGAGCCGAGTATAACGATATGATACGCTTGGCCGGTTGCTTGAATACGATCGTCTTGTTCAGATCATCAACAATCACTATTCCACCGTCGGCCAGGTTAGCCTTCTGTTGAGGAGCACCGCAGCCGGTAAGGGCTGCACTGAGTAAAATGAGGACTGCGAGTCTTAGAAGCTTGAAATTCATGACTTCCCCCTCCTATGCTTTACCTGCTGCTATAAGCCCGGCAGAACGGCAAGACCGCAATCCCCCGCCCTGATTGTTTTGATCTTAAATACTTGCCGGATAATCTCCGGACTAAGCACCCGGGATGCCGGGCCGTGTTTGACCAGTTGTCCTGCTTTAAGGATAACTGCCTCTGAGCAGAACGAGCTTGCCAAGTTAAGGTCATGGATAATTGCAACTACTGTCAGTCCTTGTTTAGTGCACAAATCCTTGAGCAAATTCAGACATTGGATACTATAGTAAATATCCATATTGGAAAACGATTCATCCAGAAATAAGATCTTCGGCTGCTGAGCTAAAGCTTTGGCAAATAATACCCGCTGCCGCTCACCGCCGCTTAATTCAGTGACAAGCCGCCCGGCAAAGCCGAGCGTATCGGTAAGACTCATGGCATGTTCAATAATTTCCAGGTCACTGTTACTTAACCCCTGCAGCCTGGCCTTATAAGGAGTACGTCCCATACCGACAATTTCGAGACATGTATAGGGAAAGCGAATAGCCATGTTTTGCGGCACAACTGCAATCTGGCAGGCCAGTTCTTCAATACTGTAGGAGGCGATATCGCGGTCGCCCATGATAACCTGGCCTGAGTCGGCCTTTAGCTGGCCTGTCATGATATTGAGCAGTGTCGTTTTGCCTGAACCGTTGGGACCAACGATACCGGTAAAACTGCCGGGCCAAATGTCTAGACTGATATCACGGAGTACAGGTCTGGCTGTATAGTGAAATTCTATATTCTTTACTTTTATCATAGCTTGCTACCCCAGCGTCTTGCTTCTCATCCGAAAAATGTATACAAAAAAGGGTCCGCCTAGCAGGGTTGTCAACACGCCGACAGGGATTTCAACATTGCCTACTGTGCGGCCAAACGTATCGGCGGTCAACAGCAACAGCCCACCGGTTAAAGCACACAACGGAATCAACGCCTTGTTATCCGAACCTGTCAGCATTCTGACCATATGCGGCACGATCAGTCCGACAAAACCAATAATGCCGCCAATCGCGACACATACGGCCGTAATCAGCGCTCCGGCTGCCAGCAGAATTGTTCGCAGCCGGGAAGCATTGACTCCAAGGCTGCGGGCTTCTCGGTCACCCAAAGAAACAATATTGAGATCTTCCGCATAATAATAACACAAAAAACAAGCAGCCAGTATCAACGGCCAGCTGTAAACCACATGCTCCCAACTCTTGGCAGCCAAGCTGCCGATTAGCCACGACACAATAGCTGACACCTGCTCTCCGGCAAGACTTTTAACCATACTTATCGCGGCCGATAAGATGCTGCTAACGATAATGCCGGCGATAACCAGATTGGCCGATGTCACATAACCGCCGACGCGCGCCATCGACATGACGATAAGCAATGTCGCTACAGCGCCGCCAAAGGCAAAAATTGTAACAGGCAAAGCGCCCTGTGCAAAAATGTTTAAATAAATAGCGATACTGGCACCGAAGGCAGCCCCGGTTGATACGCCCATCGTATACGAATCAGCCAACGGATTCATTAACAAAGCCTGAAAAACTACACCTGCCACAGCCAATCCCCCGCCAACAGCAATGGCAGCAAGAATGCGCGGCAGGCGGATATCCCAGATGATAGCAGTTTTAGCAGCATTTATGTGATTATATACGTGTTCATTGCCGCTGACTTTGCCATAAATAACGGTTGCGGCATCGATCATACTGATATCTGCCCGGCCAAATCCAACTGCAGCTATAGCAAACAGCGTCATAACCACCAAGAGAACCAAGCCCGCAATACGAACCTTGTCCTGTTTTCGGTGCAGCAGCGCCGCTAACGGGCTACTCATGCCAATGCGTGTTTACTGATTTTAGAACGCCTTGTTAAAATAGTCGACAAATAGTTTACCTTCATGCCACCAGTAGTCACTAGGTCATGAACGATTTCTTCACCTTCCAGACCACATTTTGAAACCATAACAGCATTTTCCAGCATGCCATATTTATCTAATTTTTCAATAATTTCTTTATAGTTTCTATATACCTTCATCAGCACGACATTGTCAGAAGCAGCCAGTACTTTCTCCAGACGCTCATCGTCAATCGTAGCCGGAATAATGGTCAAAATATCGCCACCTTCAGCAAGTGGTACGCCTAAGCGGTTTCCAATGGCCGAGAATGAGTTAACACCAGGAATGTTAACGAGTTCATGGCCTGTGTCTTCCAGCAAACGGTACACATACATGTAAGTGCTATACAGCATAGGATCTCCGAGTGTGAGAAACGCTACCTTTTTACCGTCGTTTAATAAGCCTAAAATAATCCCTTTGTTGCTTGTCCAAGCGTCGGACAGCGCCTGAGCATTATAATTCATAGGAAATACAAGCTCCAGTACTTTACAGCCATCTTGAATATATGGCCGTGCAATCGACAGCGCTGTACTTTCATCTTTCTTTTCAGTCCGGGGTGCAATCACGATATCTGCCGACTTAATGGCATTTATAGCCTTCAAGGTTAGTAATTCGGGGTCACCGGGTCCAACCCCGACGCCATAGAAGATTCCTGGCATAATAACAAACAACTCCTTATAAATAAATAAAAAAATTAATCTCTGTCAGTACACCAGGTATGACAGAGAATTTTGCCCAAAAGCAAACGTGTAGATCCCCTCCCCATCGCTCGTGGGTCTATCGGTGATTGTCAAACAGGCAGTTCTTCTGACTTAGGTTCATAGCTTTGCTGCGCCTTCCCAAAATAATAATTATTTCAGTGGTTTATTGCAGGTAGCTCCCCATCACAGCGGCGGGACCGTGCCGGTTTTACACCGGCTTCCCTATTAAGCCCAACCGGGCACCTATTCCTATATCAAATTACTTAAATTGTATGATCAACCATCTGAAAAGTCAAGGAATTTTGGTACAAGAGGCCATAAATTCACTATCTTACCATATAAAGCCGAGTAAAATATATGTGTTGCAGCCAGTGGCAACAGATATATGTCATAATCGTCGGATTAAGCAGTTAAGCAAGCTATAACGTCCTTATGTAAGTCTTCTCGCCAAAAGAGTTCCATGTAAATAAAAAAAGCATATTATATTTTGTATAATTTTTGAGGACGGAAAAAGGGGGAGAGCTATTCGTGGAACAAACAGGTCATTCCAATTACCGGCATCAGCATCACTGCAGTAAATGTCGGTGTAGACACCACTGTAAGAACTGCCAGCAGAAAAAGCAACGACATAACTGTTATTGCTTTCTTAAATATTACGACTCGCCTAATCTTTGTTGTTCTCACGGAGCCACCAGCGTAACCGGCCCTACTGGAGCCACAGGCGCTGGGGCTACAGGCCCCACCGGACCTACTGGCGATACCGGACCTACCGGTAACACTGGCCCTACTGGCGACACCGGACCTACCGGCGATACTGGGCCTGCCGGCGATACCGGAGCAACTGGTGATACCGGAGCCACCGGTGACACCGGGCCTATCGGTGACACCGGGCCTACTGGCAACACTGGGCCTACTGGAGCTATCGGAAATTTTTCTGTTGCTAGTGCTACTTTTTATACAACGGAAACCACAATCAATCAGACAGGAGCCGCAATCCCTTTTACCAATACGATCGCTATCATAGGAACTGGAATAACGTTAACTGGCTTAACAGATATTACACTTGCAATCCCTGGCTTTTATTTAGTCAGTTACTATTTTTCAGGAATTCCTCTCACTTCCACTCTGCTTGTGGCACGTTTAGATATAAATGGAATACCGCTTGCCGGATCAATCATAGAGGCGCAAACCTCAGCCATAGGTGAAGGGGGCCCTTCTCTCACCAATACGGTATTAGTTAACATTACAAGCCCCGGCTCAACTATAAGACTCATCAATGCCAGTGACACACAGGTCTCGCACCCTACCGAAGTAGCCGCCGCTACATCCGGCTCCGTAACTGTGACACTTATTTCGAGCTAAACCGTACAGTAAAAACCATAAATCAAGACCAACTTTCAGGTAATGTTTAGGAGTGGTGTAATGGAAGTCACCCAGCTATTGGCCAATGAAAATGAATGGGCTAACTAAAATAACACTACTATCGTTCATTCCATGTTTTTTCCGGATTTATTTTTAATTCGTTCTTCTGATTGCTCACCACAATAACAGATGGTGCCTGTCATTGACATGCTTATTGTAGCTCAGATTCCAATCCATTTATAGGGCTACAGAGAAGGAACAGCCAAATATACACATGTATACCTGGCTGTTCCTTTTTTAAGCAATATCACTTTATTACATCTACACCCATATATGGCTGTAAAACCTCCGGTATAAGCACCGAACCGTCTGCTTGCTGGTAGTTTTCCAATATTGCGGCCACTGTCCGGCCAATAGCTAAGCCCGATCCATTCAGTGTATGGACAAATTCCGGCTTAGTTTTAGGCTCCCGGCGGAATTTAACTTCTGCGCGTCGGGCTTGAAAGTCTTCAAAGTTAGAGCAGGATGAGATCTCCCGATAGGTGTTAAAGCTAGGCAGCCAGACTTCCAAATCATATGTTTTAGCCGATGCAAAACCCATATCGCCGGTACAAAGCAGCATGGTACGGTAGGGCAGACCGAGCAGTTGCAATACTTTTTCTGCATTCATCGTTAGTTTTTCCAGTTCATTATAAGATTCTTCCGGCAGGCAGAATTTAACCAGCTCAACTTTGTTAAACTGATGCAGCCTGATCAGACCGCGAGTATCACGCCCGGCCGCACCGGCTTCGGCCCGGAAACAGGCACTATAAGCCGTGTAATAAAACGGCAGGTCTTTAGCATCAAGTATTTCCTGACGGTGCAAATTAGTTATCGGCACTTCCGCCGTCGGTATGAGATAATAGTCATGCCCTTCCAGCTTAAACATATCTTCCGCAAATTTGGGCAGTTGGCCGGTACCGACCATGCTGGCATCATTAACGATAAACGGCGGGAAAAACTCAGTATAGCCATGTTCCTTGGTATGAAGATCGAGCATAAAGTTGATCAGTGAGCGTTCCAGGCGAGAGCCCAATCCTTTGTAGAAAAGAAATCTGGCTCCGGTTACTTTGCCACCTCGCTCAAAATCAAGGATTCCCAGCTTTTCGCCAATGTCCCAATGAGCCAGTGGCGTGAAAGAAAACTTCCGTGGCGTACCCCAGCAGCGCGCTTGTTGATTGTCATGCTCGTTTTTGCCTACCGGTACAGATTGATGGGGTACATTAGGGATATTCATAATGATACCCGCCAATGCCGTTTCCGCTTCTTTAACTTTGGCATCAAGGGCGCTAATCCGATCACCGACCTGACGCATTTCCAAAATTAAATGATCGGCATTATCACCGGCTTTTTTCTTGTGGCTGATTTCCTGAGTCACTGTGTTACGCTTGTTTTTGAGTGTCTCTACTTCAGCTAATAGCTCTCGCCGCTCTTTCTCTCGAACTATAAATTCGTCTAAGCTTATAGCAGCCCCCCGGTTTGTCAATGCCTGTTCGACTTGCCCGGGATTGTCACGCACGAATTTAATATCTAACATGGTTTTTACCTCCTTAACAATAAAAAACCCCCGTCCCTTAACTGATAGGGACGAGAGTTGAACTCCCGTGTTGCCACCCTGATTGACTGTAAAGTCCGCTCAGCACGCGTAACATGCGTGATTCGGACGGCTCATCGCCGCCGGCTCCCAAGGTGGATGGCATAATAAGTTACCGACTCACACCTGCCGCCGGCTCTCTGAAAATCTTAAACTATGCTTAGTCTCGTCATTGCCTATAACTATATTATTTACAATTATTATGCATATAAAAATTATACATTATTCAACAAAATTTGTAAAGCAGGCAATCAGGTATACATTATTTTTGATTGCTTCCCAAAGTTCGTCGCTATAAACACCCACAATTATTTGCCGAAAGTCATTATTTGATCTGCCAATACATCAAAATCCAAATTATTCACACGCATGATTTTATCAACAGTTTCTTTTGCAAAGCTTTCCGAACCTTGCATAGCACCGCATATCGCACAGGCCATAGCACCCATCGTGTCTGTGTCACCGCCCATGTTCGCGCAGAGTGTCGCGCAAAACATTGGGTCTCCGTTTGAAATGTATGCTAAGGCGAGTGCTGACGGTACGCTCTCGGTGCTTGAAAGCCCGGTTCCGACAATGTTATATAATGATTCACAGGCGTCCTCTATATCTTTTGCCTCCGCCACAAGCTTTTTTGCCAGATTGATCCGTGCAGCAACAGATGGTCCGGGAAGATCATATCCCATGCTCATACCGATTTGTGCCGCTTCCAATGCGTATGCCCAGTATGTTTCCCAATCCGTACCGCCGCACGATACATAGTATACACACGCAGCAACTGCCGCTGCTGCTCCAATTGCTGTCCCGGTGTTATGGGTAGGCAAGCTCAACAAACGAATATTTTCAGCAATTTCTGCAATGCCACCGTATGAAGGCAACAGACCAATAGGTGCTGCCTTCATGGCCGCACCGTTCGTTGTACCTGTGACGCCCGCTTTTTCCATAGGTACGCCCAAATTAATTGCATTTATGGCTTTCATCGTACTGGGCCCGACTACCGACAAGCTTTTCGGGAAGGTATTCATCCATTGCTGCAGCAGCGCTAAATATATAGTGGGGTCTACTTTTCCGCCTGTTCTCTGCAGCATTTCAATTACTAATACGGAATGTGCTGTATCATCTGTTACCTCATAGGCATTCATTTTCCTTGGAGTAGGGCTGTCAGGCCGGGAGGGCAGGAATCCCGTTATACGGCCAAATGTTTCACGTATAGCCTTTCTTGTATACATTTCAGAAGGCATACCCATCGCATCCCCGACAGCCACACCAATTAAGGCGCCTTTGATTCTTTCTCTACGGTTCGTATTGAATTCTCCTTTCCAGTCATAATGATAGCTTTTGCGTCTTTGATCCCATACATGATAAAACAAAAGAAGTAACCGCGCCCGGCAAAGGTTTGCGGTTACTTTTGCAACTTAAATTCGAGCTAACCGTTTGGTGAGACGACCCGCCTTCTGCTTATTTTCCCAGATAGGCAATGGCGCTCAATACGGCCACAAGACCTTCGCCTGTGGCTTTGGCGATTTGCCAGGGTTTGCCGGTGCAGTCACCGGCCGCGAACACGCCGGGAATATTCGTCGACATGTCACGGTTAACCTTTATTACTTCACCTTCAAGCTCCAGACCCGGCAGTAAGTTTTCAACAGGATCGGACTCGCGGAGAATAAAGACGCCGCGTACCTTTAGCTCGTCTTTATCTGTTACAAGCTTTTCGACCTGGCCATCGCCGACAATCGCTTTGGGCCTTGCCGCCATCACTTTAATAGGTGAGCGCATGTGCGAAAAATCGCCTTTATATTGCGGCAAATAATAGACGTTGCGGCAGAGTTCGCCTAAGAAGCCGGTTTCTTGTTCCCCTTCCTTGGTATAGGAAACGACAGCCACGTCCTGGCCCTCAAACATGCGCCCATCACAAGTGACGCAGTAGCTGACTCCCCGGCCGAGAAAACCCCGTTCGCCTTCAAACAGCAGCGTACTGACGACGCCGGTGGCCAAAATAACGGCGCGTGCCTCATACGTTGCTTTGGGCGTAAGTAGTGTAAACATATTATCCCCCGGGAAAATGTTTACGACCTTCTCTTTAATAAGCGCAGGGCTGTGAGCCAGCGCATGTGCGGCAAACTGCTGCATCATGCCTTTGCCTGTTACTTCAGGCATGCCAAGGTAATTGTCTACCAAATGGGCCTTTTGTAATTTTTGGCTGAAGTCCAGGTGTTCAAACAGCCCAATATTCTTGTTGCGAATGCGCCCGGTAAGAGCGGCCGATAGCCCGGCTGGACCACCACCGATTACGGCAATATCAAACTGATTGCTTTCGACCATGTTACTCCTCCTAATCTAACCGAGATCCTGAGCCACCTTCTTCAGTCGTTGACGAATCGGCAGGTTATATGGACAACGGCTTTCACACTCGCCACAGTCAACACAGTCCGATGCTTTGACCTGAATACTTTTGTACCGTTCGGGAATCGCGGTTTTCATCTTATAGTTTATATGCTGAAGGTAAAAATAAACATCGTTGGAATATCAATTCCTGCCACACAAGGCAAGCAGTAGCCGCAGCGGCGGCAGAAGTTAGGGCCAAGCTCCTTGGCTGCAGCCTCTAGCTTGGCAATTTCCACAGCGTTGAACGGGACGAATTGCTTCGTCGGAGCCAGGTTTTGCACAATATGCTCAAGCTTATCCATGCCGGGAATAGCTACTACGTCTTGCTGTTCAAGAATAAAGCGCACGGCCAAATCAACATGAGGGATCAATCCACCGCCCAGCGGCTTCCATGAATACCTCCTACTGCAAATGAGACCCATCTGATGTTTTAGTCAATTCGTGCAATCGTTCCTTGGCATGGGCTGCTTCGGGTGAGTCCTGTTCGGCTCGGGCTAAAAACTCTTTATATGAGGCAATTGCTTCATCAACTTGATGCACCACTTCACAGCAAAGCGCCTTGTTATGAAAGGCGAGCGCATTGTTCGGATCGAGCTTGGCCGAGTGGGTAAAATCAGCAATGGCGTCGTTATAAGACTTTTGCGCAGCCTCAGCCACACCCCGGAAAAAGTACGGCCTGCTGTCGCCGGGGTCTAGTTCGATGGCGCGGGTAAAGTCGGCGATAGCTTTACCAGTTTTGCCTTGTCCCAAATAAGCCGATGCCCTGATAGCAATCGCTTGAATATTATCGGGCTCAAGCTCCAGCACCTTATTGTAGTCAGTCAACGCTTCCTCGTACATGCCTAGTTCATAATAAGCCTGTCCCCGCTTAATCACTATGTCAGTTTCTGCCGGAAACTTAGCCAGTACCTTGTTATAGTCAGCAATAGCAACCGAGAATAGATTGCGAGCCGCATACGCATCTCCCCGGTTTAAATACGAACCCATGTCGTTAGGCTCTAGCTCGATAGCTTTATTAAAATCATCGATCGCGTGTTCAAGCATATGATTATTAAGGTATATTACACCGCGATTTGCATAATTAATCCAATCTCCGGGGTTATAAAGCATGGCTTGGGAATAGTCTAATACAGCATTCTTGACATCGTCAAGCATAGCGTATGTACTACCCCGGTAAGAGTAATAGCTAGCATTTTGAGAGTTAAGTTCAATAGCCTTTGTGTAGTCGGCAAGCGCTTGTTCAAAGTCACTGTCCAGCGCAGCAACGACTGCCCGCCAAAAATAGGCGTCGCTGTTGCCATCATCTTCGGCTATCGCTTGCGTGCACGCCGCCTTGATTGAAGCTGTTTTTCCCGCTTGATAAAGCGCTTCCATCTGAATATTAAGCCGGCTTTCTCCCGGGGCGTCGCAACTCGAACAACCGCAATCGCACGAGCCGCAGGCGGCCTCATTACAGCCTGTATCTTTATGCATATCAACACTCCCCTGCTTGAGTACTGCAAGCTTATGATTATTACTACAAAAGTTTCGCGGCTTTTACCCCAATACCTGCTATTATTGCCAAAATTATCACTGCACTCCAAAAAAATCTACACTATTTAATCCTAAGATCCAATCTGGTAAAGGTACGAGGAAGCGGCACTGCCTTGGTAGCAGTCCCGCTTAAATTACGGTTATTAAAGACCTTTTTGCTCAATTCCGCTAAATAGAAATCCCAGATGACTCGTTGAGTTCATGAGCACCAGCCGCCACTTACCCTCCTGGTATTCAAACACATTAATGCAAGTATTATCTTGCTTAATCTGCCAGAAGTGAGATAAATCAATGTCTAGTATGTCACATAGGACAGCTTTGTTAACAGCATCATGAGCCACTACAAGAACGGTTTGCCCCAGATGCTTTACCGCTAGTTCACGAAATACCGCCATCGACCTATCCCGCACCGCGGTGATATCTTCGCCGCCTGCGCCCGGCATAGTAACACCTACGGCAACATTTTTCCACTGGGCTAAAAGCTCCGGATAGGTTTTGCCAACCTCGTCACTTAACAACCCCTCCCATTCGCCATGATTGATTTCAAGCAACCGGCTGTCAGTATTGACGGGCAGGCCGTGGCCGGCCACACACATCGTCGCTGTATCGACCGTCCGGGATAATGGACTGGCATAACAGGCATCAATCGGAATATCTTTAAGAGCCTGAGCTGCCTTCTGGCCCTGCTCCCGACCGAATTGACTAAGCGGAGTATCGATCTGGCCCTGATAACGGCCTTCCTTATTCCAATTAGTCTCACCATGGCGTACTAATATAAATCTTGTTATTATGACAGTTGCCTCCTCACAGATGTTATATTCACCTTTAGCTATTTTCCTTCTGGAACGCCAGCATGAACTGGTTCAGTGCCTGGCAGGCCTCATAAGGCACGGCATTGTACGCCGATGCCCGACAACCGCCGACAATACGATGCCCGGCCAAGCCGACAAACCCAGCTTTTTCGGCTGACGCCAGAAATTTTTTCTCCAATTCTGCATTTGCCAAACGGAAGCTGATATTCATTAACGAACGAGCCTCCGGTTGAGCATGGCCAACATAGAAACCTTCGCTGCCATCAATGGTGTCGTAGATAAGAGCCGCTTTTTGCTTGTTTTGCTTGTAGATTCCGGCAGCGCCACCCTGAGCTTTAACCCACTCAAGCATAAGTTTTACCATATAGATGGTAAAGGTAGGCGGCGTATTGTATAACGAGTTGTTTTTGGCGAACGTCCCATAACGAAGCATTGTCGGTATTTTTTTGTTTGCCTGCTCTAACAAATGACGCTTGATAATGACAACTGTCACTCCAGCCGGCCCAAGGTTTTTCTGAGCGCCGGCATAGATCAGCGAAAATTTGCTTACATCAAACGGCTTGGAGAGAATGTCGCTAGACATATCGGCAATTAGCGGAATAGCACCGGTATCAGGGAATTGCTGCCAGGCAGTACCAACGATGGTATTGTTCGAGGTTATATGCAGGTAGGCAGTATCGTCGTCATACCGTAATTGCTCCAGATCAGGTATCTGGCGGTAATTACCGTCTTTAGCCGAGGCGGCGACATAAGCCGCGCCAAGTTTTTCGGCTTCGTCATAAGCCTTCTCCGACCAAATGCCAGTCATAACATAACCGGCTTTTTTGCCTTGCGGCAAAAAGTTCATAGGTACCATGGCAAACTGGAGACTAGCCCCGCCCTGCAAAAACAGAATGTCATAGCCTTCAGGTATAGCCAACAGTTCGGTTAATAATTCAATAGTCTGGTTATGCACAGCTTCATATTGCTTGCTGCGATGACTGAGCTCCAGCACAGACATCCCCGAGCCGTTAAAGTTGAGCAATTGCGCTTGGGCTGTTTGCAGCGCAGCAAGCGGCAGTGCTGCCGGTCCGGCATTAAAATTGTAGGCCCTATTATTGTCGGTCATAAAATCACCTCACAGAAAAATAAAAAGCTCACCCCACTGTGAAGCTTTGCAATGGGGCGAGGTATCAGATAACAAAAGTGCTGGAACACAAAAAAACTCTCATCCCTATAGGGACGAGAGTCAGCTCCCGCGTTGCCACCCATGTTGCCTTTCAGCCAACTTTAGCCGCTATACCGGGCGGTCCCGTCAGATTCATCATCAGCTACTCCCAGGCGGAAACAAATATTACACCCACCGGCTCTCACCAGCCGCCGGCTCTCTGAAGACTGTAACTAATTGCCTTCCCGATCATCGTATTGCGCTATTTAACTTATGTTTAATCATACCTCTTACGCCACTGACAGTCAAGTGTATTTTTACAAAAAACTCTCAAATTATCGCTGCTGTTGTTTAGACATACGCCGTACCCGGGCTGCAAGCGCCGCCGTCAATGCTGCCGGACTGTTACTTAACCTACCGGCTTGAATTCGCTCCAGCAGATTGTATTGAAAGCGGTTAACGATAGGACCACTGCCGAGCAGAGCGGCAATTTGTTGCCCACTCAGGTTAAGCTGCGCCGGGAAAAACGGCACTTCCGCCAAAATGCGCTCGGCCATTGCCTGCACCGCTTTTAACGCTGCAAGATCGGGCTGAGTATGTCCGGCCAAACGATCTGCCTCGTGCAGATAAAATAATTGTGTCAAAGCGGCACTGAGCTGATCCCGGCTCTTAAAACCGCCAGCTAGGCGTCTAAGCCATTTTAATACCGCCTTATGCGTTGCAGCCGGCAAAGAAAGATGCTGCCGTACCAGCCACACTACACACTCAGCCACCTGACGCTCTACCTTTAACCGGGCCAGTATAGCTGCCGCGGCATTAGCCCCGGCTTTATCGTGGCCGGGATCGGATGGCTGGCCTTCTCTGTTGATCGTACGCACCCCTGGCCACCCCTTGGCTACATCATGCAGCAGCGCTCCCCAGCGCAATGTGGCCTCAGAGGGCACCAGGTCAACAACAGCTAGGGTATGCTGCCAAGCATCATAGTTGTGATATTTTGGGTTTTGTGACAGCAGATAAAGGTGCTCAAGCTCAGGTAGAATGGGAACAGCACACACCCGCCCCTGCTCTTTGTTCCGACAGGTTGCAGCTAGCAGTCCGGTCATCCGCATAATATCGAGGCCTTGTGACGCATAAGGGGCCAGCAATGTTTTTTCAATTTCGGTGCGTACCCGCTCGACAGATAATCCCGCCACCCGTCCGAGGTTAGGGGAAATGGCATCAAATGTAGCGCGCTCGA
>Ga0153996_1000220_pt1 | contig 27021 bp, 24 predicted proteins | sample TSNC080MetaG_FD_104728 | JGI IMG/M metagenome (GOLD analysis project Ga0153996, IMG submission 104728) | Attine ant fungus gardens microbial communities from North Carolina, USA - TSNC080 MetaG | ecosystem: Host-associated > Fungi > Mycelium > Unclassified | place: USA: North Carolina, Lumber...
AAAATATAAACAGAATCATTATACAAATTATCAAACACAATAAATTTCCACTAGACTATTCATCCTAGTGGAAATGCAAACATTTTAATTATTTAGTTTGTCTACTTGACTCAATCATATCAAAGCAATGGTTTTTTGTTCTATGATTCTTTCAGCTCATTACAGCCTTTTTACACCTCAATAAATGTAAACTTTGTATTAGGTATCAAGTATTCAAGTAACATTTCCTCATAGTCAGGAATAACACCAACAACATTTTTTCTACCATCATTTGGCATATCTTTTAAGATTACATGAAGTTCTCCCTTATAACGGTTATATTCATCATTAACAATAACAACATCTCCACGTTTTAAATCTCTTGTATTTCCTACTGGTATACTACTATCTCCATATACGATTCTAGGCATAGTAGAACGAGCCATGTAATCTGACATATCAGCACGTACAGAGTTTTTGAATTCAAAAATAATTTCTTTTTCAACATCGCTAAGACCATCTTCAAGCTTGATTCCCATTGTTAATAAAGCAGGATTAATCTTTGATAACCTTTGTAATTCTTCTTCACTTGGATAACAATTAGCAATAATAACATCGTCTACTAACCCTGTTGCAAATAAATGTCTCGCTTGTGCATCAATCGGTAAATCACGATGAATTTCTAATGTACATAAGCCTTCATTAACTGGCCAAGGTCCATATGTACCTATATTTTGACTACTTACAAATGCTGCAATAGGTAACCCTAATGAGCGAATATTTTCTCCTGTTTGTTGGAAAATTTTAAAACTTAGCCCACTATATTTTTGTGGATAGAAATTATGACAAGTTAATAATTTTGACTTATCTGGCTGATATGTCATAATGTTATTAATGTAATATCCAGGATTACTTGCATTCAATTCCACTTTTAATCCTTCAGGATTATATGACATTTTTGCTTCCAAAGAACCACCAAAGCCTTCATCAAGACGGAATCCAGCTGCACCTATGTCTTTGAAAAAAGATAAATCATCGTAAGAAATATTTAAATTTTTAAATACATTTGGAGCTACATCAACAATTACTTCAAATCCTAATGCATTGGCATGTTCCGTTACTTCTTTGAATTCTTTCTTAATTTCTTCTACTTCTTTATTAACAGATAATAAACAAGTAAATACTCTAGAAAAACCATAGTTAGCAGCCATAGTCAGGTAAGCTTTATCCTTATCTGGTGTTGAATGTTCTGGATAAATTGATATTCCTAATCGTCCCATATTTTGTCCTCCTTATATCTCATATATAGACTATTATACCCTATTATTCCCATTTTTGAAAGGATTTTCATAAAACCATGTATTTACCATTTTTTAAACTATAATTAACATTGAAAATTGATAATAATTGTGCTATAAATAACTAAGAAGGAGTGAATACCGTGGCAAAAAAGCAAAAACAAGAAGCAACATCAATGCAAAAACTTACTTTTTTAGTAGCCGTTTTATTTACAATACCATTTTCTTTGATTTATTTAGTTTTTTGGAAAAGCCGTTGTGTCCATTGTGGAAAAAGAATTTTCTTTAATAAAAAAGTATGTAAAAAATGTGACATTAATTCTCATGCTATTGTTGATCAATTTGATGATAAAATCGAAATGTTCTATCAACAAATGGAAATTATAGAAGATATTACAGAAATTGTCGGGCAATATGGCTATATTATCAATCAATTTGATGGCATTGATGAAATTTATAATGCATTAGATGAAGAAATTAATATACAACCGTTAGCTGATAAAACTATGATTTATTTTGAAAGAACCTTAGATTCATGGATGGATCGTCATTTAGATACTTTTAAAACAAATCCAGCTTTTAGAAACGAAATTATTGAAGAAATGGAAAGCTTAATGATGGAAGAGCCTTATTTTAAAGAAGCTTTAGCTCCATATTTAAATGAAATTGAAAAACTAGTTTCGTAACGATTATACAAAATACTATAAAACTACATATAAATGAAAAAAGGTGACTTATTTCACCTTTTTTGATTTCTTATTAAAAATGTATTTCAAATTAATTTTCTTCTAATTAAAATACATTATGTTTTATTATACTAATAATTACAATTCTTTGGCAGCTGCTAGATATTTTTCATAATAACTTTTTAATTCATCTAATGAAATACTTCTAGCAACAACTTCATAGCCCTTTACCTTTTTATAGGCAATACCATAATAACCAATTGGTTTACTATAATCATTGACCATTGATAAAGCATACTTTACTACACCTAATGAATAGGGTATAACTAACCCTTCTTTAACTAAAATAGCTTCACACTCATTCAATGCTCGATAACGGTTATCCATAATTGTATAGCTATTGGCTTCGTTTAAAAAACTAAAGAACAAATCATTATTTATATGCGTATATAAAGTATTTAAATATCCAGTTTGCTCAAAATTTTTCAAATACTCATAAGGATCTCTTGCATCAACATCAATTCCCACTAAAATCATATCATAAGAATTCGTTAAAGTAACACCATCCGCAATAGATTCAGCATTTGTGTATTCAGTAGCTACAAATTCAATCGTTGAACTTCCAAAAACTTTAGAATATGCTGTGTTTAAATTTTTTATCAACGCTAGTTCTTGTTCACTCTTTGAAGATATAGGTACTCTAATAGTAATAGGAAAAACAGTATTTCCTAATTCTTCTTTCGCTTTTTCTAGATATTTTATTGCCTCAGCTTCATTATATAATGATGGTTTTTCCAAATCGTTAACAGAGCCAAAATTAGTATAATCAACATTTTTTGAATTTACCACATAATACTGTGGAATCAATGAAGAACTAGAGTTAAGATATGATGTTTCTGTTACTGGCATAATCAAACTTCGATCAAAACCATATTGTAAAGCTTTTCTAAAATTCAAATTATTAACAGCCAATTTAAAATTCGAATTATTCGATTCAAAATTCAACAGTAAAACATATGATGTTTTATCCAAACTAGAAGCATACATGTAATTAGTATAGTCTTTAAACACTGATTTCGCAACATCGCTAGATACATGAACTGTGCTAAGATTACCACTTTTGAATAATTTTGCTGCTTCTTCTTCGTCATCAACAATTTGATATACTAATTTCTCAAACGTAACTTTTTCCTCTTCCCAATAGCTATTATTTTTCTCTAAATTGATTTTAGAATCTGTCACACTTGTCAAATAATAACAGCCATTATATAATATGTTTTCTACACTAGTTGCAAAGCTTCCCTCTTCTAATGAATAATAGAATGCTCTAGATAAGGGATAAAAGGCAGCACTCGTTAAATAACTATTAAAATACAAATTGGAAGAAGTTAACGTGTATTCAATAGCATAATTACCAACCGCTTTTACTCCAACTGTTGAAAAATCTGGCGATTGATCATTTAACTTTGCTACATAATACTCTTTTGCTCCAGCAATTATCGATGTAATAAGCGATACATATTTTGAATTATTCGCTGGATCTAAAATATATTCTACAGCAAATACAAAATCATCAGCAATAATTGGATATTCAGTACTATCACCATTATAATTCGTCCAAAATAAGCCCTCTCTTAAATGAAAAGTCCATCTTGAATAGTTATCATCTATTTGTCCAGTTGTCTGGCTGAGCGAATTAACAATCCTTCCATAATTGTCGTTTTCAACTAATCCATCAACGAAGTTTGCATAAACACTTGTTTCACTATCGTTATTATTCACTAAATAATTTAATGATTCGCTCATTTCAGAAGCAATTAAATAATCTCGGTATTCTGTTATTTTAAAATTTTGAGATATATAATCTTTTTTTAGAGAACATCCAGTTAACATTGATACTACTAACAAAATTACAACACATTTCTTTTTCACATAAGCACACCTACCCTTTTACTTAAATTCTATTTTATTCGTTTTGTCATAATAAGTCAACATACCTTGAAGTAAAAGATAGTGCTTTTTTATCAATTAGATTGAGAAGATTTATAAAAATAATTTGATTCTAATACAAAATTTAAAAAGAACGTATTAACGTAACACGTTCTTTCATTATTATAATTTAGTCTTATACTCTGCTAATTCCTTATCATTTGCATAAATAAAATGATTCGCTTTAATTTCTATCCATTTTGGTTTATCAACTGAATAATCATGCATATTCGAATCATAAACGATTAACTTTTTCTTTCTTTCTATTTCCGGATCTGGAATAGGTACTGCTGAAAGTAAAGCTTGCGTATAAGGATGAAGTGGATGTGCAAATATCTCTTCAGTATCAGCTAATTCTACAATTCTTCCCTTATGAATAACTGCAATACGATCTGAAATAAATCGTACGACAGATAAATCATGGGCAATGAATAAATATGTTAAATTTCTTTCTTTTTTTAACTTATTCAATAAGTTCAATACTTGTGCACGAATAGATACATCCAATGCTGAAATTGGCTCATCAGCAATCACAAATTCTGGTTGCATAATTAATGCTCTAGCAATTCCAATACGTTGACGTTGTCCCCCAGAGAATTCATGAGGAAAACGAGAAGCGAATTCAGGTAATAACCCAACTTCTTTTAAAGCATCTTGTACTTTATTGTAACGATCTTCTTCATTCTTAAATAATTTGAAATTATATAAACCTTCAGAAATAATATAATCAACTTTAGCTCTTTCGTTTAACGAAGCCATTGGATCCTGAAAAATCATTTGAATCTTTTGAATAACTTCCCTGTCTAAAGCTTTATCAATTTTCCCATTTATTTTTTTACCTTCATAAGTAATAGTACCACTAGTCGTAGGATTGATTCGAATAATCGCTCTACCAATTGTTGTTTTTCCTGAACCTGATTCACCAACTAAAGAAAAAGTTTCTCCACGATAAATTTGGAAGTTTACATCATCAACAGCTACGAACTTCTTTTTACCTTCTCCAAAGGTAATTTGAAGATCCTTAACATCTACTAATACATCTTTATTAGCCATTATGATTTCCCTCCTGTTTTCTCTCTTAATTTTTGAATTGTTTTAGGAATCTCATATTCTGGTGCACGTGGATCTAGTAGCCAAGTTTTCGCTTTATGTGTTGGTGATACATCAAAATATGGTGGGTTTTCTATAAAATCAATTTTTAATGCATGTGTATTTCTAGATGCAAATGCATCGCCTTCAATGTTATTGTATAAGTTAGGTGGTGTTCCTTCAATTGTTGCTAAAGGTTCACCTTTTATTCCTAATTGAGGTAATGAAGACAATAATGCCCATGTATAAGGATGTCTAGCATCGTAAAAAATTTCTTCTGCTGTTCCAACTTCAACAATCTCACCAGCATACATAACAGCAACACGGTCCGCTACGTTTGCAACAACTCCTAAGTCATGAGTAATATAGATAACTGTCATACCCATCTCTTTTTGTAAGTTTTTAATTAAATCTAATATTTGTGCTTGAATCGTCACATCTAATGCTGTCGTTGGTTCATCACAAATTAGTATTTTTGGGAAGCAAGCAGCAGCGATGGCGATAACAACACGTTGTCTCATACCACCTGAAAACTCATGTGGGTATTGCTTATATCTTCTTTCAGGATCAAGAATCCCTACTTTATCCAACATTTCAATAGCCATACGTTTTGATTCTTCGCCTTTAATACCTTGATGTAATTCAATAACTTCACGGATTTGTTCTCCAATAATTTTTAAAGGGTTTAATGAAGTCATTGGATCTTGGAAAACCATTGCAATTTTTTTACCACGAATATCTAACCATTGACTCTCTTTTTTGTAGTTGGCAATATCAACACCCTCAAACTCGATACTTCCGCCAGTGATACTTCCATTGTTATCTAACATTCCAATAAATGATTTTGTGAATACTGATTTTCCTGAACCAGATTCTCCTACAATTGCTAACGTTTCACCTTCATATAAGTCCAATGAGCACTTACGAATGGCAGTTAACTTTCTACCGCGTAATGAGAAAGTGATTTCGATATCTTTCGCACTTAAAATTTTATTTCTTTCCATAGCACTTACCTCCTACACGTGATTTCTTGGATCGGATGCATCAGAAAACGCATTACCAACCAAGTAAAATGAGATTGTAATAACAGAAACAATTAATGTAGGGAAAATCAATAAATGTGGAAAATCCATAAATTTAGTTCTAGCATGTGCTAATAATTGTCCTAACGATGGGACAGTTCCAGGTAATCCTAGCCCTAAAAAGCTTAAGGTAACCTCTAAAGAAATGACAGTAGGAATATTTAATGCCATTCGCAAGATAACCACAGATACTAAATAAGGTACTAAATTCTTTAAAATCATACGTGGCAAAGGTGTTCCTAAACAGCGAGAAGCTAAATTGTACTCTCTATCACGAATCATGAATACCAAGTTACGAACATTTCTTGCCATCCCTAACCATCCTGTAGAACAAAGTGCAAATGCTAATGTCCAGAATCCTTGCGTTAATATATATGTCAATAACATTAAGTAGATAGTTGTTGGAATGTTATAAATAATATTATATATTTCTGTAAAAAATCTATCTAATTGTCTTACATATCCCCATAAACACCCAATTACTACACCAATAAGAACATCAAAGAAAGTAACAACTGCTGCTAGTTTAATTGAAATTGTTGTTCCATACCATGTTCTTGACCACATATCTCGTCCCAACAAATCTGTTCCAAACCAGTAGGTAGAATTTGGCGTTTGTAATTTTGCATCTCTAAATATTTTAGTATACTCAAATTTGGCAGTAGCAACTGCAAAAAATGAGAAGACAATCAAACTTAACATTATAATTAATAATGCAACTGCCATTTTATTTTTCAAAAAAGTAATGACTACAGATTTCCAATAGGAATAATCAGAAGATCCCGTTTTTTCTGATTCAGAAGCATTAAATTCAACAAAACTAAATAATTCTTGATCGGTTAGCTTATTTACATCTTCCATTAACGTGAACCTCCTTTTGTATCTAATTTAATTCTTGGATCAATAAATACCATTAATATATCGCCTAGGAAAACTCCAAACACACCCATGATGGAGTACAATAAAATAATTGCTTGTACTAAAGGGTTATCTTTCTTTTGAATAGCACTTATTAACATCGACCCCATTCCTGGTACAGAAAATATCGATTCAATTAATATAGAACCACCGATTGTTAACAAAAGGCTTGCTGGTATTAATTGCACCATTGGAACAAGTGCATTTCGTAATACATGCTTATACATAATATTTTTATATGGTAAACCTTTGGCTCTAGCCAATTTAATATAATCTTTATTTAGTTCATCAACCATGTAACGACGAATCCATAATGCATAACTAGCGATACTAGTTAATGACATTGCTAAAATAGGTAAAACATATGATTTATAATCTCCAATTTTTAAACGCATTGGTAGTCCAAACCAACTGGTTAAAAATACCCAAATAAAGAAATAATAAACCAATGGTGGTACGGCATTCACGATAACAATATAAGCAGTACCTAATTTATCAATTATTTTGCCTTTATTCGTTGCTTGCATCACTCCCAAAAGCACTCCTAATACTAGTCCAATTAAGGTTGCAATTAATCCAATTTGGATAGATATTGGTGCCTTTTCTGATATGACTTTCATTACTGGAATATTCTTTTGAATACGAATGGAGTATCCTAAATTTCCCTTAAATAATTTAGAATAAAAATCCATTAATTGTTTCAAAGGATGATCAAATAGACCTTGTTCTTGTAGACGTGCATATTTTTGATCCTCAGTCAGCTTCATTATTTCTTCATCGGTAAAATAGCCATCTTTTGGTAGTAATCTCATTAATAAAAATACGACTGTAAGAATAATAACAATAGTAAGAATTGATTGTAAAAGCCGTTTTAATGAATATTTTAACATAATTCTCCCCCTCATTTTATTTTTATACATATAATAATTTAGTAAATATTTTTACAAAACTATTATGAAAAAGTTTATTTTCTATTAAAAATATAGTATTAATACAAAAAACAAACTCTTTTATAGCAATAAACAACTATTAACTATGAATATAAGTGTAATACGTAATAACAAAATTGTCAATATAAAAAACAAATCACAAAACATATTTCGATATATTTTTAGGATTTTGTTTATTTTTCTACTATTCTCTTATAAATATTCGAATTTTTTATTTTTATAATGTTGTTTTACTAAATAGAATAATTTTCAAAAATGTTAACTTTATTCACCTAATGGTTTAATTTTTTAAGTAAGCATGCTACTATTATATAATCAATGCATTATTTAATTAGAAAAAGAAAGGAATTAGATCAAATATGGAAAACATTTGCGGGTTAATTGTGGAATATAATCCATTACATAATGGTCATATTTATCATATTAACAAAGCCAAAGAGCTAATTGAACCAGCAATTACAATTGCTGTTATGTCTGGTAATTTTACTCAACGAGGCGAACCAGCAATTGTTGACAAATTCATTAGAACGAAGTATGCATTACATCATGGTATTGATTTGGTTGTTGAGTTACCTTTTCTATTTGCAACACAGAGTGCAGATTATTTTAGTCGAGGTGCCTTATATTTATTAAATCAATTACAATGTAATCATCTTGTATTTGGAAGTGAAACAAAGGATTTCCATCAATCTCTCCCTATTGTTAAAGAAATTGTGAAACATAAAGATATCTTTGATCAACATGTAAATAAAATAATGGCTTCTGGTACAACAAATTACCCGAATGCTTGTAATCAAGCTTTAAAAATACTTGGTTTCATGAATATAAGTAGTCCAAACGATCTTTTAGGATATAGTTATATGAAAGAAATAATCTCAAACCAATACGAAATAACGCCTCATTCTATTTTACGTACGCATCCATACCATGATATTTCGTTACAGAAAAATATAACAAGTGCCTCTGGCATACGCCACTCTTTATTACAAGGAATAAATATGGCTATGTATACTCCCATGTATAACGAATTACAAGCAGACTTGTATTATCTAGAGAATTATTTCGATTTATTAAAATATCGATTATTAACAGTATCCAAAGAGCATCTTGCTACTATTCACCTAATTAATGAAGGAATTGAAAACAAAATGATAGCAGAGATTATAAACGCTTCTACTATGGAAGAATTTATTAATACTATGACTTGCAAGCGATATACTAGAGTAAGAATCCAACGAACTATTCTATACATCCTATTGGATATTACAAAAGATGCTATCAAAGATATTTCATTACCTTCCTATATTCGAGTTCTTGGAATGAGCCAATCTGGAAAAAAGTATTTACATACAATAAAGAATACTACCTCTATTCCTATTATTACTAGATTTGCACAAATTCAAGATCCATTGCTTGCTATAGAATATAAAGCAACTTGTCTATATCATTCGATACTAAAAGATCCAAAACGAAATAATAAGATAAAAGAAGAATTTCAACAACCCGTTATTATTGTAAAAAAATAAACAAGTCATCGCTTGTTTATTTTTCATCCTCTTAAAATAGCATTTTGTTGTTCTAAAGAAGATTGAATTTTATCCATCACCACTTGAATATCTTTTTCTTCTAGTGTTCTCGTTTCATCCAAGAATGTAATCGATAGAGCTACTGATTTTTTATTAGCCTCCATATTTGTGCCTTGATAAACATCAAACACTTCTATATTTTGGACTATCTTTCCACCAGATTTCTTAATTACATTTACTAAAAGACTAGTTTCAATACTATCATCGACAACCAATGCTAAATCTCTCACCACACTAGGATACTGTGGCAAAGCAGTATACGTTACTTTATTTGTTCTTACATTTAGTAATTCATCTAAATTTAACTCACATACATAGACATCCTTAACATCATACTTCTTCTCCATCACTGGATGTATTTGCCCAATAAATCCAACAACTTTTTTATTCATCATGATGATACAACTTCTTCCAGGATGTAACTGATTTTGTGAAGCATCAACTTTTTTGATTTGATATCTTGAAGAATCAATTCCTAAGATTTCAAATATTGTCTCAACAAAACCTTTTAGAACATAGAAATCATATTGTTTTCTCACTTGCTGCCACTTACTTTGATGATATACTCCTGTACAAGCCATCGATAATAAACTAACTTCTTTTTCATGGCTATAGGTATTAGATATTTCATAGATTCCAATATTTTTGTTTGCGTGAGCCTCATTATAATTAATGACTTGTAGCAAACTAGGAATTAGCGACTTTCTTAATACGCTTCTTTCTTCTCCTAAAGGAGATAATAAAGAAATCGTTTCATTTTTATGAAAGTAATTAAAATCATTCATCAACAACGGATTAGATAAACTATAGGTAACAGTCTCATTCAATCCCAAATTAGATAACAGTTGTTTCATCAGATAACGCTTCGATTGGACATTTGTGTAACCAGCCAATCTATCTCTCATTATCGGTAAGGTAGAAGGTATCTTATCATAGCCATAAATTCTAGCGACTTCTTCTACTAAATCCGCTTCCATAGTGATATCATTACGATACGTAGGCACTGTTACAATAAATGTAGCATTATTATATTCATAATTAAAATGTAATTTATTAAAAACAGTTGCAACATCGTCATCAGTCACCGCTGTTCCCAATAATTTATTAACACGATCCGTTTTAAGTTCTATTTTTCTATTATCATATGTCTTATTTGCAATGATTACAGATTGATAGATGTCACTAGCTTCTGCTAATTCTAATAGAAGATTGGCACATCTTTCTAAAATATCTGCTGTTGCAGCACTATTTAATGCGTTTTTTATAAAACGACTTGATGCATCCGTTAATAAATTCAATCTTCTAGCAGTTGCTCTTAATGTTGGTCCATCAAACGTAGCAGCTTCAATTACGATATTTATAGTATTTTCGTCAATTTTAGTTGAATCAGATCCCATCACTCCTGCGATACAAGCAATTTCATCATTTTCACTAACGATTAAATCTTCTGGAAGTATTTTATATGATTCACCATCTAATAATGTTTCCTCACAATCAAAACCAGTCTTTATCACAAATTTCTTGCTTTTTAATTTATCATAATCATACATATGAATTGGTTGGCCAGTTTCCAACATAACAAAGTTTGAAATATCAACAACATTGTTGATAGGTTTTACTCCACTTGCCATTAAATAACTCTTTAACCATTGTGGAGATTCTTTTGTTTTCAATCCTTTGACTAATTTTACACCAAAGATAGAACATAACTCCGTTTCAATTTCAACCTGAATATCACCAGTTTTACTTCCTTGATAGTTAATATTTGGTAATTTAATATCTCGATTTAAAACAGCAGCTGCTTCATATGCAAACGAAGAAATAGCTAAACAATCAGCACGATTTGGGGTTAATCCTAACTCTAAAATAGTATCTTTTAATCCTAAATACTCTAATGCATTGACACCAATAGGAGCATCTGCATTTAAAACTTCTATACCATTTTTTTGTTGCTCACTTAAAAATCTAGAATCGATACCTAATTCTGCTAAAGAGCAAATCATACCATTTGATTCTACTCCCCTAATAACCGTTTTCTTTATTATAAAATCTTTTGATAATACACAACCAGCTAATGCTACGATTACTTTTTGACCTTCCATTACATTTGGTGCACCACATACAATTTGATTAATTGTTCCTACTTCAATTTCTACTTGACATACATGTAAATGATCAGAATCGGGATGCTCCTTTACACTCTTAACATATCCAACAACGACATTAGAACCATAGGCTAGTTCCTTAATACCTTCCACTTCAATTCCAGCAGAAGTAATTAATTCAGCTAATTGTTGTGCGGATATATCATCCACCTTTACAAATGTGTTCAACCAATTTAAACTTATATCCATATACAATCACCTAATCCTTTCTATCGAATTGTTGTAAGAAACGTATATCATCAGTATAGAAATAACGTATATTATTAATTCCATATTTCAACATAGCTACACGTTCTACCCCAACTCCAAACGCAAATCCTTGATAAATACTTGGATCATAACCACACATTTCTAACACATTTGGATTCACCATACCACAGCCTAATATTTCAATCCAACCAGTTCCTTTACATAGATGGCAACCTTTCCCACCACAATTATGACAAGAAATATCGACTTCTGCAGAAGGTTCTGTAAAAGGGAAATAGGAAGGACGTAAACGAATTTCTCTTTTTTCCCCAAACAAACGTTTTAACATTAGTTCTAGTGTACCTTTTAAATCGCCCATTGTAATATCTTTATCAATTACTAAAGCTTCTACTTGCATAAATTGATGTGAATGGGTTGCATCATCATCGCGACGATAGGTTTTACCTGGACAAATGATTTTGATTGGTTCTTTTTTTGTATTGGCAAGCATCTCCCTTGCTTGCACTGGAGAGGTTTGTGAGCGTAATAGTAATGATTCACTAATATAGAAGGTATCTTGCATATCCCTTGCAGGATGTCCTTTTGGTACATTTAGTAATTCAAAATTATGTCTATCTGTCTCTACTTCTGGTCCTTCTGCAATGCGATATCCCATACTAATGAAGATTTCTTCAATTTCCTCTGTAATCAAGGTTAATGGGTGTTTGCTACCTTTTGATAATCGATAACTAGGTAAACTAATATCAATTGATTCTTCTTGAATTTTTTTTTGCATCTCAACTGTTTCTAGTTGATCTTTTCTATCATCAATCAATAAGGTAATATTTGATTTGACTTGGTTTGAAATCTTACCCATCTCTGCTTTTTCACTTGGTTCAAGGTTCTTCATTGCTTTCATAGCTTCTTGAATTGGTCCTTTTTTTCCTAAGTATTTGACACGAATATCATTTAATTCTTTTAATGTTTCACAAGTTTTTATTTCCTTTTGTGCTATTTGATTGATTTCTTGTAATTTTGTCAACATTTATTTTCCTCCTAAATAAAAATAAAAAATCGTTCCAAATAGGAACGATTTAATCGCGGTACCATCCTAATTCATATACACAATAACACATGCATATGCACTTTTTACGTTAACGCAGTTTCACGGTAGGGATTAGCTACACTCCAAGGTGAATTCAGAATATGTGTTCATAAAGAGGCTTCCAGTCGCCGACCTCTTCTTCCTATTTGAAGGGATATATTCTTACTTATCCTTATCATCATTTTAACCTATATCCTATATTATAGATGTTTTTTTATTTATTGCAAGCTTTTTTAATTCTTGAGAATATCCATTTCTTGCTTAGCATTCAATAAATCAATAGTTGAAAGACTATTAACATCCTTAACTTCTACCTTAATCTCTTTACTTTCAGTTACATACACAATTGTATAATTTACTACGATTCCTTCTTTACTAACATAATATGTATTTTTGGTCTCTGCGACACTAGAAATTCTAGAAAATGAAAGTACATAATAATCGTCTTCTTGCGTGATAGAATAATCTGACAATTGTGTTTTATCAATATTAAAAAATGCTTTAATATTCGTGCTTAATTCTTGTTCTAAATAAGCATTATTACTATAACTAGAACTATGTAACCCTTCAACAATAATCAATGATACAATGACATTTTCAGCTGATTTCTGCCTCATATAATAATTATCTTTTGTCCACTCAGCAAGATAGCTATATGGTACTTCATCTTTTATCAGTGTTCCTTCTAATTTATAATACGATACCTGACTGCTCATGAGCTCTACCACTTTATCCCATGCTAGATCTGCCTCTAAATCTTTCAAAACATCTTTTTCTACAATCTGCTTGCCATTATTATCTTTTTGCTCTTTTTTATTGCATCCCGATAACACAAGGACTGCTACACAAATCATAAAAACAAACTTTTTCATAATTACCTCCCATCCTAATCCTAACCTAGTCTTATTCTATGTTATCTAACAGATAATTGCAATAAAAAATATCTGCATTTAATCATATAAAAAAAGAAGGATAGAAATTATCCTTCTAATTTAACTAGTAATTAATCTTCCATTACCCATTCACCCTCAGTAGTCATAAGTTTTTCTCTCTTAGTTTTCCACTCTTCTAGGGCTTTATTATAATCTGCTGTTGTTACAGGAGCATTATTTAAAGTAAATCCTTTAATCTTAGTTTTAGTTGTACCACATTGTGAGTATGGTCTTTCAAATTCGTTAACAGTAGTTACACGAAGATAGTTAGCAGAACTTGCCTGCATTACTGGAGTAATAAAAGCGTGATCTAATAAATATGCTTCTGCTTCTGCAAATAATTCATAACGTTTTTGAATATCAGTAGTTTCTGCATTTGCTTTTTCAATTAAAGCATCATACTCACCTAAATCTTCCGCTGTAAAGTGAGAAAACTCACTATTCATATATCCATCACTCTTCATTGTTTCAAGTATATTGATAGGATCTGCATAATCAGCTCCCCATCCAGAAATACTTAAACCATTTAATTTAGTTTTAAGAACTTCTTGTGTATGACTACTTGCATATTCTTTAATTGCAATTTCAATATAATCAGTTCCTAGGTTATTTTCTAAGAAATCTTTAATCGTTTCTGCAGTTTGCATAGCAGTTTCATTTCCTGTTTTTACGTAGTAATTAATAACTATTGGGAATGTAACACCAGTTAATTCTGACATTGCTTTCTCTTTATATTCTTGAGCTTTATCTACATCTAAGAATCCTTTATTTGTGTAATCTTTTAAAGAACCTAAATCGGCATAATCTGTTCCATTAGGAGCAGTAACCAACCCTGGAATTACATAACCAGAAGCAATAATTGATGCTGGATCCATTGCATTTTGGAATGCAGCATATGCTTCATAATCCCAACCATATCGAATTGAAAGTCTAAATGCTTCATTTTTGACTGCTGCATTAGTATCAGTTGAATAAGAAGTATCTGAATTTAAGAAAATTTGATATGCATATTCACCAGGCATTAATTGAACAATATAATTTTCATCTTTATGTGCTTCATATTGCGTTAATGATACTGATGCATAACTAATATCACCTTGTTGGAAATAATTCCAAGCGGTGTCTTGATCAGCTATAGCAATCGTTTCTACTTTATCAAAATGAATGTTATCTAAATCCCAATACGTAGGGTTTTTAGTATATTCTCTTCTACTATCTTTTTCATCGACTGTAAATAACCAAGGTCCACAATATAGGATATGTTTATTATCAGTACCGAAAAGTTGTTCTGAAGTTAACTCTCCACTTGGTGCAATACTTGCAACAAACTCTCTACTTACTGGACAATATGCTGCATATAAAGTAATTGATATAAAATATGGAGTTGGGGCTTCCATTGTATATTCAACTGTGTAGTCGTCAAGTGCCTTAACTCCTACAGATGAAAAATTAGCTGTTCCACCTTCATCTAAAGCATCAAAATAATCATTTGCACCTTTTACTGCACTATACATTACAGTTTGGTTAGAAGCATTTTTTGGATTTAAAATATATTCAGCTGCATAAACAAAATCATCTGCTTTAACTTCGCCTACTTCTTTTCCTTCCCAATCAACCCATTTTACACCTTCACGTAAATGGAATGTCCATACAGTAAAGTCTTCATTAGCCTCCCAATTTTTAGCTAATGCACCAACAATTTGCCCATATTGATTGTTTTCAGTTAAACCATCAACAAATTGAGTAATTGTTCTTAAATCTACTGCTTTACTTGTAGATAAATAGTTTAATGTTTCGTAGTCAGTACCTGCGATGTAATAATCTTTATAAACACTTGTATCGTATTTACTACTACCATCGCCACTATTGCTACTACAACCACTTAATAACATAGCACCTACTACTAAAGCCGTTAATAACTTTTTCATATAATCTCCTCCGTCTTTTTTTTTGAACCCATCAATGTTCATGCTCCTATTCTATACATTTTTGAAATATTTGTCAATATTATTTTTTTATATAATTAATAATTCGCTTCATCTGATTTATGTTTTTCACAAAATATGACCAAAAAATATATATATCAAGGAATTTTGAACATATTATTATCAAAAACAGCATAATTGCCAAATTTCTAAAAAATAAAAATAATAAAAACTACCAGCAATTAATTACTAATGTACATAATAATAGAGCCAGCAATTGCTACATTTAACGACTCCACTTGTTCACTGATTTGAATTTTAATCGAATAATCAGTTTTTTCTAGTATTTCCTTTGAAACCCCATTTCCTTCATTTCCTAGGACAACTCCTATTTTTGAATAGTTAGTAAAATCGATAGATTCTAATGGTATTGCTTTCTCTATTAAACTGGTTCCAAAGATGGTAAAGTCATTTGCTTTCAATATTGCTATTTGTTTTAAGAGTTCCGCCTTTACTATTGATAAGCGAAAAAAGGCTCCTTGTGTTGCTTGTACTACTTTATTATTATATATATCAACACAATTATTAGAAAGAATCATAGCATCAAAGCCAAAAGCTAACGCACTACGAATTAATGTACCAACATTACCTGGATCTTGTAACCCATCTAAAATAAGTACCTTTGAAAGAGTCTGATACGTTAATGGAATTTCCTTAATACAACAGATTGCCATAATTCCTTGTGGTGTTTTTGAGAAAGCTAAAGCATTAAAAACATTAGAAGTAACAATTAGTTCTTTTTCGTATGCTAAATTTCCAGTATAGTTTTCATTCTTTATTAATAATGTTATCCTATTAGCCTTTAAAGCTTCTTCTACTAAATGCTCCCCTTCTATAAGAAAACTAGATGTTTCTTCACGATATTTCTTTTGTTTTAATTTTAGTATACTTTTGATCGTATCATTTTTTATAGAAGTTATCATCTTAGTAGCCTCCTTGTTTTAAATAGGTGATTGCATCCTTATAATTAGGTAATAGATTTTTTACTGTATGATAGAAATCTTTCGAATGATTTTGATGAATAAAATGTGCTAATTCATGGACGACAACATATTCAATAACCCACAATGGTTCATGGATCATCATAAGACTAATGGCAATACAATCCTTATGGTAATAACAAACACCATGCATTGATTTCAATTCCTTTATTTTAAGTTCAGGAATAAATTGATGTTGTCGAAGAGTTAAAGGATATTTTTTAATCATTACCATTACAATATCATATAGTTGTAGTTTCAGAAATTTTTTCACACATTTTTCTATATTACTATGGTAAACATATAAATACTCATCTTTCAATTCACATAGATAACGATTTTGATTGATTAATTTAATATGGTATGTCGTCCCTAGTATTTTAGCAATACCGCCATCTTGATATTGTATTTTTATTTTTTTCTTCTCTCTCATTTGTTCAATTTTATCTTGAGAAGTTTCTACAAATTGATTAATTTGCTTAATTGGTATATAGTTTGGAGCACTAACCACGATATCTTCTTCTTTTAATCGAAGAATCATTCTTTTCATATGTTGTTTTCTAATTAAATAGTAATCAAGATGATTATTAATGACAATTTTTTCCATATACTCTCCTTATGTTTAAAATGATAATGCTCTGTTAAAAATGATATTGAGGAGGTTATCATTTATGAATATGAATATAAGAAATGCATTAATCAGTAATTTACAAGGCAGTAGTTATGAGGATTTGAAAAATACAATTGAATCTGGAATTAATTCAAAAGAAGAAACTATACTGCCTGGCCTAGGAGTATTATTTGAATTATATTACCATTCATTATCGAACCAAGATAAACAAACATTAATTAATGAAATAATGCAATTATTATAATAAGTTAAACTACGTTTTAACTTATTTTTTTTATTCTCCTTTATTTATTCCCCTTCATTATAACATAAAAAAGGTTAAATCAACAAAGACTTAACCTAACGTAACACTAATTTCTTTTGTACTTCCACTTCTTTCAAATTTTATTGTTACTTTATCACCAGAAGATTTTGAATATAAAGCTTTTAAGAATTCTTTATACGTTGTAATTTCATTTCCATCAAAACCAATAATGATATCTCCTACTTGTAATCCTGCATTTGCTGCTGCAGAACCATCTTGTACCGATTGAACATAAATTCCAGTTGTTCTTGTCGTATCTATTCTATAGACATATCTGCCATAACTTGAAATACTATCTAAAGAAATTGAGCTAATACCTAATATTGGTCGGCTAACTTCACCAGTTGATTTAAGTTCTGCTAAAACATCAATAATTTCATTTACTGGAATCGCAAATCCAATACCTTCAACACTTTCACCAGTTAATTTCATGGAAGTAATCCCCACTAGCTCTCCTGCCATATTGATTAATGCTCCACCGCTATTTCCTGCATTGATTGCTGCATCAGTTTGAACAACTGTCATATCCCAATCTTCAACACCATCATTATTAACATCAACAGATACCACTCGTTCTGTTCCAGAAATAATACCTTTTGTTGTAGTACCAGCGTATTGAATTCCTAATGGACTTCCAATAGCTAGTACTTCTTCACCAACCTGAAGCAAATCACTATCTCCAAGTTTTATGGCTGTTATTTTAGTTGAATCATCTTTTGTAAATTTTAGCAACGCTAAATCAGTATAAACATCGCTACCGACAACTTCTACTTCCACCGATTCTCCATTACTGAAAATAACATTGATATTGCTTCCGCCATCGATTACATGATGGTTTGTCGCAACATAAACATCATTGCCGTCGACCTCATAAATTACACCACTACCAGAGCTATATAATTGTCCATTGACATATACTTGAATGGCAACCACACTATCACTAACTTGTGCTACTACATCAGTTGTTGCAGATGTAACATCATAAACAATATTTTGCACTTGTGCATTCGTATTTGTATTCGATGAATTATTTGAAGAAGAAACATTATTTTCTAAATCATTCACCTTTTGAAATAAATACGTGTTCATTAATAAAGAAACAACTAGTAATGCTGCTACTACTATTTTACCTATATTCTTTTTGATACTATCCATACTATATTTACCTCCTATTACATTTATTGTTTCCATAAATTGTAAATTTATTACTTCTATATCTATATATAATAAAATATACAGATAACTTTATTTGACATTATTTATTATAAACTCTTTATATTACAAATATAAAGCACTTTTATCACAAAATCTTTAACTAAATATGTGAAATTATGTGATGTTATAATATTCTTCTAAACAAGGCTTCAAACTTTCTAAACTATGCAACGCTTTACCTACTTCAGGTAAAAAGACAACGGAGCCAATGATTGCACCAAACTTTGATACAACATCATGTACCGTTATGAAATGATGTAAGTATTGTTTTGCATTCATCAATTCGTTTTCATCAATATATTGTAATGTTGTTGCAGATAAGCCTGCACTATTAAAACAAATACCTTGCACTTTAGGATCGCTGTTGGTTAGAACACTAAATTGACACAGTCCTCCTCCTAACGAATGCCCAATGACTTTAACTTTTTTATAGTCCTTTTTTTCTAATGCCAAATGTAACAAGCCACTGGCTAATGCATAAAGATAACTTTGATCAAATAATTGAATAATATCAGCTATCACACTTTCAATTCGAGTTGCTGGTTGCGTTCCTGTAAATGCAATTGTAAGAACATCATCTTTTTCATAGATATAAGCTCTTACATCGCCTTTTACATCAAGTATTCCTGTTTCATTATGATAATAAGAAATATTTCTTAACCAATCAGGAATTAGTTCCTGATTAAAATTCGGGTTGCCATTATAAGAATATAGAGCGTCATAAAAAGAATTGAAAGCTTCTTCTTTTGACAATGTAGTATGATAGTCTTGGTATATTTGACTTTTCTTATTCTCAGCAATCATACTAGCAGTAATTTCTTCAATTGCTTTTCCATTTACTTTCTTTAACGCATTACAAATAGAGCTAAAGGAAGAGATATAATAGTTTGGTAAGATAATAGCAGCATGATAGTTTAATTCTTTAATAAACGCTTTGTCTTTTGTTGGTTTAAATAAAGAAAAAAAACGTTGATTGTTATGATGGCGTATTTCTTTTTTTACCTGTGTTGATGAAAAGTCAATATCCAAATAACTTCTCTCTTTACGTATTTCTTGCTTTATATTATTTTTCGATATCTCATTTGGATTATTTACGACTATTTTATATGTTTCATATTTCACACAAATCACCTATTAAATTATATTCGCAAATTAGGTAATAAGTGCTATAAAAATGAATCGCCTAGATTGTTAATAATAAAAATAGAGATGAAAAACGCATCTCTATGTTGATTAATTATCTTGAAATTCAGCTAATTCTAATTCTTTATTTCGTTCAATAGCCCAACGAACGCCCCATTCATTGGTAAATAATAACAAGAAATTATCTTTTAAATCTTGTACTATTTTTGTATCGGAACTTAAATTCAACATTGTAGGATCTAATCCTTTATTCGTAATCCAACGAATATATTGATAGGGTAATTGTGTTTTAATTATCTCTACTCCATACTCGTTTTTTAAACGATACTCTAATACTTCAAATTGTAACACACCAACAACCCCTACAATAATGTCTTCCATACCACCTTGTGGTTCTTGAAAAATTTGAATGGCACCTTCTTGAGCAATTTGGGTAATTCCTTTAACAAATTGTTTCCGTTTCATTGAATCTTTTTGCCGTACTCTTGTAAAATGTTCTGGTGCAAACGTAGGAATTCTATCATAGATAACTTTATGCTTTGCTAAACATAAAGTATCACCAATAGAGAACACTCCAGGATCAAATATACCAATAATATCACCTGAATAAGCTTCTTCGACCGTTTCTCTAATTTCTGCCATTAATTGTTTTGATTGATTTAATTTCATTTTCTTGTTTGATTGCATATGAAAAATTTCCATGCCTTTTTCAAACTTTCCAGAGCAAATCCTAACAAAAGCCATTCGGTCTCGATGGGCTTTATTCATATTTGCTTGAATTTTAAAAACAAAACCAGAGAAATCCTCTCCAAAAGGATCGACTTCTTTTCCTTGTGCTATTCTAGAGGCAGGATGCGAAGTCATAGTTAAGAAATGATTTAAGAAAGGCTCGACACCAAAATTAGTTAACGCAGATCCAAAACAAACTGGTGATAATTTACCATTTCGAATTGCCTCTAAATTGAAGCTTTCCCCAGCTCCTTCCAATAATTCAATATCATCGCTTAAGATTTTATATAATCTTTCTCCTACTTCATCTTTCAATCTTTCATCATGAACATTGAGGGTGGTAACTTGTGCTTCTTTTGCTCCAGTAACTCCAGAAAAACGCAAAATTTCTTGTTTCTGTAGTTCATAAACACCTTTAAATTCTTTTCCTGAGCCAATTGGCCAATTAATGGGACAAGTTCTAATTCCTAATTCATTTTCAATTTCTTCTAATAATTCATAAGGATCTAATGCATCGCGATCCATTTTATTGATAAAAGTGAAGATTGGAATATTTCGCATTCCACAAACTTTAAAGAGTTTTCTTGTTTGTTCTTCAACACCTTTACTAGCATCAATAACCATTACTGCAGAATCAGCCGCCATTAAAGTTCGATAGGTATCTTCTGAAAAATCTTGATGGCCAGGTGTATCTAAAATATTGATACAATAATCATTGTATTCAAATTGTAACACTGAACTAGTAACAGAAATTCCTCTTTGCTTCTCTATCTCCATCCAATCGGAAACTGCATGTTTTGCATTCTTTTTACCTTTAACAGTTCCAGCTAATTGAATCGCTCCTCCATATAATAAAAACTTTTCAGTTAATGTTGTTTTCCCTGCATCGGGATGTGAAATTATTGCAAATGTTCTTCTTCTTGCAATTTCTTGTTGTAAATTCATAATAAACCTCCATATAATTTTATTATTTTATTTGTTTGTTTATTATGTTATCAATCATTAAGATATCTCATTTTTAACCATCCTTTTCTATTCATCACTGTAGATGCCAACTTTGTTTTGCTTTGCTTGCTCATTTGCACTTATAATCAAGTCTTTATATAAATAGGCAACACCGTAGTCATAAAAAGCTTCAACATAACCTTCCATTGTTAAACGTTCTTGTAACAATTCACCATCGACAAAGACCCAAACTAATTCTCTACCATATTTATCTTGTCTAGCTCCTTCAGGATTATATTCAAGATAAATCGCATCTGCATTACTTAGAGCTTCACAAGTATAGTTACTTGCTTCTTTTCCATAAGCTTCTATTTGATTGGTACTTTTAAGAGTATCAATATAAAGAAATCTAGCTTTTTTATCTTCTCCATTCATCGAAAACCAAGCAGTATCACCATCGACACATTTTGCTAATTCTACTTTTATTTTATCTTGATTATTGCTTGTAGTATTCACAATTTTTAAGCAATACCTACGACTAAAATTAATAATAAAACTGTAATAATATATAGTTTCTTATTTCTATACATGGTTCACCTCTACACAAGTTATATCATACCATGATAAAAAATATATGAAAAGAAAAAATGTTTTCAACAAAACATTTTTTAATAAATTTGATAAGAAATATTTAACACCGATAAGAAACAATCATAAAATTTTTCTACATCGTATCCTCTAAGTTGTGACACTTGTCCATCTCCTACATCAATAACTATCCATTCACCTGTAGAAAGCTTCGCCAAATCTAGTGTATAAAACGGACTAGATAATACATTACATTTATCTATAATCCCTAAAAAATTACGATCTCGTAAAGCTACTCCACCACTCCAGTAGGAAATAAAGCAAAATGGTTCTTTATCAAAGCAAAACACTCTAACTTCTTCATTTTCTAACCCATCGCCCTCTTTAAAATGTCTGTTAGTTTTCTTAATATCCAAATATTCTCTTAAAACTAATCCACCACTGAAACTATCACCTTGTATATTTATAAAATTATTAATTACCTTAAATGCTTCTTCATTATTTGAAGCATCTTTTATAAAACAACTTTCATACCATTCATAATTCAATGTTTTTACATAATCCTTCACAATGATACTTTTATGATCAAATTTTGATAACATTTCTTTTATCTTTTCTTCAGAAGGAGTACCTTCACTAAAATATGTCTTAGCAGTTAAATTGGATAATTTTGGATACCATTTATCTAAATAATGGCTTTCTCTATATGCCGTAGGAGAAACCATCAATTGATAGTTTTTTGTCAATAACAATTGATATAGCTTTTCATATTGTTGATAACTTAACATCCATCCTCGATAGATTAAACTAATTGGATACAAACTCTTTTCGATCAATACATCATCTTTTGACAAAATATTTTCAAGATCAATAATAAAAACTTTGACATCTCTTGATTTTAAATAGTCATATTCTTCCAGAAATGTAGCATCAACAATATTATTATTTTTAGAATCACAGCCAAATAAGAACCCCAAGTTATTCATAAACATTCCCCCGCCCTTGTTTCATGAAAGCACAGTAATTATAGCACATAAAAGAACACATTTACTACAATTATTTTAAAAATTAAGGGATTGATACGATTGATAAAGGCTTAGATCTGGTAATTCAATTTCAATAGCACTATTGATATCACTTAATACTATCGCTGCCTGGATTGTATATTCTTTATCTTGATAACTAAATGCTGCATCAATTACTATACCAACACACTCCTCTTTCAGATACGTAGTAGATATATTAATTGTCGTAATACTAAATTTATGTTCCTGACTAATATATAAATTTAATAAATTATTTATGATCTTTTCATTCAATTTCAATGTGTAATATACATATTGCCCAGAGCTACTAGAGGAATAATCAGTAATAACACTATCAACTTGTAATGCAGATTTCGCAATTGAGAAAAAGCTGTCACCTAAGGCTATATGATACTTAGATTTTTGATTATTGATACTCCAATAAAGATAATCATCGACATAATATAAATTTCCAACCAAAAAATTACTTAAAGAAATATTCCCAGCCACTTGATATGTTTTATTCTTTAAAAAACTTCCCTCCATTTTACCATTTTCTGCAATTCCAGCAACCTTAAAATCCATTACATAATTCGCCGATTGATAGCTGTCTAATTGTTCTAAGCCATCTAACATTTTGTTATAAATTGTTGTTTGGCGATTATCCTTTAACGAACATCCAACTAAACAGAAACTAACTAACATAACTATAATTTTTTTCATGTATTTCTCCTTTCTTTTTTATTTTGGGATAAAAAGAAAAAAGAATACAAAAAAGCATAATAAAACTATGCTTTTAGTTGATTCATTCCAATTTCAATTCTTTTTAAAGCTTCTTGCTTACCTAAAATATAGGCAATTTCAATAGCACCACCAGGTGTAAATGCTTTTCCAGTTAATGCAAGTCGTAATGGGAATAATAATTGCCCATTTTTAAATCCATTATCTTTTGCTAATGAAAGTAATCCTTCATGTAATACTTCCATTGTATAATCTTCATTTTTAATTGCCGTTATATAATCATAAGCCAATTGTAATGTTGCGAAAGCAACTTCTTGATTTGTCTTCATTTTCTTATGAACATACATATCATTTGTGTAACTATGTAATACATTAAAGAAATCAATCATTTCAGGTATTTCACTTAATATAGAAACCCTTTGATGTAAGATTTTACTGATTTCAACTACATCAAATCTATCATTTAGATCTTGATAATATGGTAAACATAATTCATGGAATTCTTCAGTTGATTTATTTCTTAAATACACCCCATTCATCCATGTTAGTTTATCAATATCAAAAATAGCCGAAGATTTATTAATTCGTTTAATCGAAAATGCTTGTATTAATTCTTCTAATGCATAAATTTCTTGTTCTGTTTCTGGTGCCCAACCCAACAGTGCTATATAATTAATAATCGCTTCTGGTAAATAGCCTTTTTCAACTAATTCTTGATATGAAGCATCACCATTTCTTTTTGAAAGTTTATGTTGTTCATCTTTCATTACTTGTGCCAAATGAATATATTCAGGAGTTTGCCAACCAAATGATTGATAAATCAAATTATATTTAGGTGTTTGTGCTAAATATTCATTACCTCTAACCACATGAGTGATACTCATCAAATGATCATCAATGACATTTGCGAAATTGTAAGTAGGATACCCATCTGATTTTAATAAGACATTTTCATCTAACACACTATTTTCGACTTCAATCTTTCCATAAACATGATCTTCAAAAGAGCTAACTCCATGTGGTTCAATCGTTTGTCGAACAACATATGGCGTGTTTTGTTGTAATTTTTGAGTAACCTCTGCTTCTTTCATAAAGCGACAAGGATCTTGAAATTTAAAAGCATTTCCTTCTGCACTTGCTTTATTTCTTTGATCCTCAATATCTTGTTCACTACAAAAGCAATAATGAGCACCTTTTAGATCAACTAGTTTTTTAGCATACTCTTGATATATTGATAATCTTTCTGATTGAACATAAGGTCCACAATCGCCTGGCTTATCTGGTCCTTCATCATGATGTAACCCAACAGCATCTAATGTATCATAGATTACTTGTACTGCATCCTCAACTAGACGTCCCTGATCGGTATCTTCAATTCGTAATAGGAAATCGCCATTGTCTTTTTTAGCGATTAAATAAGCATATAACGCTGTCCTTAAATTACCTACATGCATATAACCTGTAGGACTTGGTGCAAAACGTGTTCTAATATTTTTCATAATATCGCCCCTTTTTTAATTATTATAACAGTAGTTATCATTTTACAATATTTTTCAATTAAATAATAGAAATATTTAATTTTTATATAAAAATATGAGGAAAATATTCCCCATATAGCAATTTTCACTATTCTTCTATTGTCTCTATATTTTCTAAATCATCTTGATTAGCAAAATCAGTATCTACTTTAGGCAATACATAAAATGGTCCATAGTCGCTTTTTTCAAGTGCAACTTTCATAATATCTAAATCATTAATCTTTTTCAAGATTCTCACCTCAAAGATAGTTTGTGCTAAATCATCTATATAATACTATTTTTTGGAAGATAGTTCTAAATTATAGGTATGTATTTTATTTAGTGTCTGATCAGTAAATGAATAATCTTCCATATTCATCAAATAGTCTATCATCTGTTGTATATCATCTCTTGTTAATTCTAACGTATGACTAGCAAAATAACGATAGTCTTTGTAAGAAAGATAGGATTGTAGAGTATTACTATAGGTAACTCTATCGACATTACATATTTGAATGATTGGTTTTTCTAAATTATCTCCTGTATAAATCGCTTTATTTTGCCTATCATAAATAGAGATGCTATCAATACTATGTCCTGGTGTATATTGCAAGATAATATCATCTGTTTCAAATACTACTTCTTGATCAAATAAATGATTTGGCAAGAGTAATTCTTGTTTACCTTTTAATTGCTTGCCATAGTCATTTAATGCAACTTCTCTTGTTTCATTAATTAAGTCATAACATTTTTGATGAGCATATATTTTGTTGTTTTCAAAAGTAGCATTACCAAAAATATGGTCGTAATGAAAATGAGTGTTAATAATGATATATTCTAATAATTCATTATGATCTTGTAAGATTAGTTCCATATAATCGGATCCCATAAATGTGTCGATAATATATAGTTTATTATTTCTTTCTATCGTATAAACAATAGTCGTATATCCTTCTAATTCAGAAAATAGAAAGGCATTTGTATCTGGAAACAATTTTATTTTCTGCATGCTACATCACCTCTTATTTCAATAGTAGCAAACATTATCAATATTATCAATCATTAAATATTTAAAGATTAGTATTGCATTTTTTTATTTTCCATGCTATTATATAAAAGCTTCAATTTGCTTGAGTAGCTCAGTTGGTAGAGCAATCGGCTGTTAACCGATCGGTCGTAGGTTCGAGTCCTACCTCAAGCGCCATAAATGGCCCGTTGGAGAAACGGTTAACTCACATGCCTTTCACGCA
>Ga0153996_1000222_pt1 | contig 26926 bp, 27 predicted proteins | sample TSNC080MetaG_FD_104728 | JGI IMG/M metagenome (GOLD analysis project Ga0153996, IMG submission 104728) | Attine ant fungus gardens microbial communities from North Carolina, USA - TSNC080 MetaG | ecosystem: Host-associated > Fungi > Mycelium > Unclassified | place: USA: North Carolina, Lumber...
CCAAACGCCATCCATTTCTTCATAAATGTCAGTATTTAAAACTAAGCTAAATGTCATATTTAAAATATCTTCATAAGAATAACTAATATCTTCAATACTACTTGTTGTGTCAACTTCTTCACCAAGCATTAATTTCTTGATTATTTCTTCTAATTCAGTCGTATCTTTTAAACCTAATGAATAAAGAACCATATCACTAATTTCATTATTTTCATCAACGATTAATACAATTTCATCGTAATTCGTAGGCCAAGAACCAGCAATCACATCATATTGACTTTGTAGTAATGTTTCATTACTTAGCATTTCATCAAAGACATTTGTTCCGGTAATTGTCATCATACTAGAAGCACTGCTGGAGGAGTCCGTAGCTAAACCAAGATCTTGAAACAGTGTACTTGGGTTTACTTGTTTAATACCATTGCTTGTATCAGTCTTATATATCTTTAAATCTAATGCATATCCATATTGAATAGCTTGCGTGTATTGATTAATATTTGTTTCATCACTGTCAATAAACGATTTAAAACGTTCTAAATCATTTGATGAAATTTGAGCAGTCATTGATGAAATCATTTCATTCATCATATTATTGACATAAACTCTATCTAATGCTTTTTCTTCATCGCTATTTGAGTTAGTACCCATAAATGAACCCATCATACTTGAAATATCAATTGCAGATGATTCAATTGTAATAGGATACGATGATAAAGCATCTTCTTGTGTTTTCATAATATAGTTATTAACACCATTCGATAATGCTAAAATAGCTGCAATACCAATAATACCAATACTACCTGCAAAAGCTGTCATAATGGTTCTTCCCTTTTTAGTCAGTAAGTTATTAAAACTTAGTGATAAAGCAGTAAAGAAAGACATGGATGGTTTTGACATCTTTTTTGTATTAGTCGTTGTAACGCTATCGTCTGTTACTTCGTAAGGATTTGAGTCATCGGTGACGTTTCCATCAAATAATTTAATAATACGATTCGCATATGTTGTAGATAATTCTGGATTGTGAGTTACCATAATAATTAGCTTATCTTTTGCGATTTCTTTTAGTAATTCCATGATTTGTACACTAGTTTCTGAATCTAGTGCACCTGTTGGCTCATCAGCTAATAGAATATCTGGATTGTTAACTAATGCTCTAGCAATCGCTACACGTTGCATTTGCCCACCAGACATTTGATTAGGACGTTTATGCATATGCTCGGCTAATCCAACTTTTTCTAAAGCTTCGGTTGCTCGTTGTCTTCTTTCTTGTTTAGAAGTTCCAGATAGTGTTAAGGCTAATTCTACATTGGATAAGATAGATTGATGGGGAATCAAGTTATAACTTTGGAAAACAAATCCGATAGAATGGTTACGATAGGTATCCCAGTCTCTATCCTTATATTTCTTTGTAGAAACCCCATTGATGATTAAATCACCTTTATCATATTGATCTAATCCTCCAATAATATTTAGTAATGTTGTTTTACCTGAACCACTAGCTCCTAATACTGCAACAAATTCATTTTCTCTAAAGTTTAAACGAATACCGTTTAATGCAGTTTGTTTAAAGTCACCAGTTGTGTAGGTTTTATATATATTTTTTAACTGTAACATAAATTACTCCTTTCAAAATACAAATATAGTATACACATCTTTTAGAAACCCAATATAAACTCTCTATAAATTTTTTATAAACTTTTGATTCTAATAGTTTATCTTTAGTTTCTAAAAACGAAATAAACTAGTATAATAAAGAGTAGAGGTGGTAACATGATACATATTTTAATTGTGGAAGATGATAGCAATACTAGAAGATTAATGGAAGCGATATTAAAACAAGCAGGTTATATTGTCCATTTAGCGAAAGATGGTTTAGAAGCCTTAGATGTTGTAGGTGAAACACATATTGATCTAATGATTATTGATTTAATGATGCCAAATATGGATGGATATGAATTAACAGAGTCATTAAGAGAGCTTGGCTATGAGTTACCAATTTTAATGGTGACAGCAAAACAATTACCGCAAGATAGAAAGAAAGGCTTTATCGTAGGTACTGATGATTTCATGACAAAACCAGTCGATGAAGAAGAATTATTGATTCGGATTAAATCGCTACTTAGACGAAGCAAAATTGCTGCTGAAAATATCTTAGTGATTGGTGAATTGACTTTACATTATGATGCATTAGTCGTTAGTCGAAATGAGGAAGAAGTATTATTACCTAAAAAAGAGTTCTATTTATTATATAAATTACTTTCCTACCCAAATAAAATATTTACTCGATTGCAATTAATGGATGAAATTTGGGGTTATGATTCTGAAACAATGGATTATACCGTCAATGTACATATCAATCGTTTAAGAAAACGATTTGAAGATTATAAAGAATTTGAAATTGTGACAGTACGTGGGTTGGGGTATAAAGCGGTGATATATCATGAATAAAAAGAAATCACGTTTTAACTTAACATTTCTTTTTAGTTTTCTTGTATTCATTATTATTTTATTTACCATCGCTGTTTTAGGCTGTGTACTTATCTTTTTATTAAAGACAAATATTATTGATATTAATAAAGTATTTCCAAGTAATTATACTGGGGAAAAAGTCGGTTTTTCAAGATTCATTTTAGCGATAGTGGTACTTAGTTTAGTGATAGGAACCTTCTTTTCTTTCTTTTTGGGGAAAACATCATTGCGTCCAATTCGTCAACTAATTAACGGTATGAATGATTTAGCCAAAGGAAACTTTGATGTTCGTTTAACGATACATAATCAACATTTACCATTTGAATTAAAACAAGTAAGTGAAAGCTTTAATCAAATGGCGAATGAATTAGGTAGCATAGAAATGCTAAGAAACGATTTCATTAATAATTTTTCTCATGAATTTAAAACACCTATTGTTTCTATCCGTGGGTTTGCAAAGCTATTAAAAAAAGGTGATTTAACACCAAAAGAACAAGAAGAGTATTTAGATATTATCATAAGTGAATCTGAACATTTATCAACATTATCAACCAATATATTACATCTTTCCCACATTGAAAATCAGACCATTTCAATTAATAATCGCGAATATAATTTAACTGAGCAAATAAGAAAATCAATTTTAATTTTAGAAAGTGCATGGAGTCAAAAAAAATTAGATCTAATCATTGATTTAGATGAAATCACAATGTATGCTGATGAAGAATTACTTAGCCACATTTGGATTAACTTAATTGATAACGCCATTAAATATTCAAATACAAACGGAAAGATTCAAATTGATTTAATGAAATTTAGTGATACTATTGTTTTTAAGGTTAGTGATTATGGAAAAGGAATGGATTCCAAAGAAAAAAATAGAATATTTGATAAATTTTATCAAGGAGATCAATCGCATGCCTCGAAAGGCAATGGAATTGGATTAACGATAGTTAAGAAGATTATTGATATCTATAAAGGAAATATTCATGTAACAAGTCAAAAAGGTTTTGGAACAATTATTACAGTCACATTACCTTTATATGAAATCGACAATGATTAACAGTTTACGATAATTTACTACAAGAGTTGTGAGTTTCACAACCCTTTTTGTTTATTGACAATATTTTTGTTTCATATTACAATATTTATTTATCAAGAAAGGAGTTATAGAGTGAGTCATTGGGATATTATCATAAGAGTTTCTTTAGCTGCTGCCATGGCAGGAGCGATTGGCTATGAAAGAGAACAAAAAAATAGACCAGCTGGAATGAAAACCCATATGTTAGTTTGCATTGGAGCTGCCACATTTGCAATTTTAGAACGATTATTAATAGAAGAAAGTATGGATGTACTAGGAAGCTATTCTAATATTTCTGGAAGCATACCAACCATAAGTATTGGAAGATTGGTTGCCCAAGTAATTAGTGGAATTGGTTTTTTAGGCGCTGGGACAATTATTATTACTAGAAGAAATATTACAGGCTTAACGACTGCTGCTTCGATTTGGCTGGTGGCTTGTTTAGGAATTGTGGTTGGCTATGGAATGTATGCATTATCTTTAATTGTCTTTGTGATTATTATGGTAACATTAGTTGCACTAAAGAGGATCATTCATGTTCATTCTGTTAAAAAATTGGAGATTAAGTATTATCATCGAGTAGAAACTAAAGAATATATTTTACAGTATTTTGCATTAAAAGGTATTGTTGTAAAAGATGTTGATTTTAGTTTAGAGGCTGGTGAGGGTAGAAATATATATACCAATATCTATACAGTAGATATGCCTTCGGATATTGACTATATTAATATTGTAGAGGACTTATCTATCTATAAGAATATGATTCGAATACGAATGATTTCATTATAAATAAAGATGTTGTATAAAAAAGAGAAACTTAATCTATATTGAGATAACAGTAAACAAATGAAAAGAAGAAAGTATTTCCTTTTATTGTAGGGAGTCTTTTCTTCTTTTCTATTTTATAATGGCTTACGGTTTTTTAAAACCGCCATCATTGGGCATGGTAGAACCACCTTGGAATCCTTGATTCACATTACCAAGACTTGCAGAAGTACCATTTAAAGTGATTGTACCTAGACTGACAGAATCTTTATTAATTGTATAGGTTTCACCTTGGCTTAAGGAAGGAGAACTAAAATAGAGTAATGTTCCATTTTTCAAAATTGTTTCACTACATAAGACAGAACTAGAATCTACTATTTCAATTGTGGATGGAGTAGTATAATTGCCACTTATCCATAAAGAAGCTTGACTAGAACTATCACTTACTGTGATACCCATATTTCCACCACTTGCAAAGACTGTACCACCATTAATAATGTAGGTATAGCCATAACCATCTCCAATATCTAATGGACCATCCGCTTTACTTCCCGAATAGACCACTGTAGTACCACCATTAATTGTAATGTTCCCATTAGAATCAATACCATCACCATCACATGTAGCGTAAATGCTTCCACCATTCACAAATAAGTCAACACCAGTATTAATGGCATCATCACTACTATTAATAAAGATGGTTCCGCCATTAATAACGAGTTGATCTTTACTTTCTAATCCTTCATAACTAGATTCAATATCAATCTTTCCGCCATTAATTGTTAGTAGTACTGCTGCATGAATTCCATCATCATCAGCATTAATTGTTAAGAAACCATCATCTATAATGACTTCATTTTCAGATTCAATAGCATCACTTTTTGCGGTAATATCTAATGTACCTCCTACAATTTGTATTGTATCATTAGCATGTAAGCCATCTGTAAACGCTGTTATAACGATTTTACCATTTTCAATAACCAAATCATCATCACTACAAATACCGTGTTTATAATTGCCAACAACTTCTAAACGACCACTTCCTTTAATTTCGATGTCATCATTACTAAATATTGTTGCTTTCGCATCGACGGTATAACTGCTACCATCTTCTAAATAATTAGTGCTATTCTCCACTAGTGTGATTAATAATTTTTCGCTTTGTTCTGCGAAAATAGCAGGACCACTAGAATTGGTAATCGAAGCATTATTTAATCGTAGCTTGACTTTTTGAGTCGTATTAATATAGATCATACCATCTGTTAATGTTCCTTCTACGGTAAAATCTCCACCTTGTGTAATTGTAATTGTGGTACCATTAACGCTAACTCCTTGACCAGTAACTTTAATACTATTTCCTAAGGTAATTGTTCCGACATTACTTGCGTAATCATCGCTATTTTCCACTATTTCTTCTTGGTTATTAGTGGTTGTTGAGGAAGAAGAACAACCGCTGATAAGCAAAGAAAGAAAACAAAGTATAAATACTATTTTTTTCATTGTATTCACCAATCTTTCTTATTAAAATTCATAACTATTACAACTTTTTATACTTAAGCTAATATTTAAATTTCCGTTTCTACAACGTACTTGATCAATAAATTCTTTTTGATCAATATTATTTTTTAAAGCAATCGTATAATTAAGTTCATAAACACTTCCTAAATCCTTTGTGTTGATTTGATATAATTTATGTGTCGTTGTATAGTTCTTGAATATATCTTCAAAAACATCAACATCATTTAAATCTTCAGGGATTAAAATCTTTAATTGCATCATTTGTTGATGGTTTCTACCAAAAAACTTTTGAACAAATAAAACTAAACAAATGATACATGTGAAAATAGCTGCATAGAAATATGCTTCTATACCACAAGCCAATCCAATACCAACACAAAATAATATATACATGATATCTCTAGTGTTACCAGGAGCACTTCGGAAACGAATAATAGAGAAAATACCAGCTAAACTAAACGCTCCAGCAATATTATTACCAATTAATAAAATAACGGTACTCATGACGACTGGTAACAGCATGATAACTGTCGGAAAATAATCGGATACTTCTTCTTCATTTGTCAATTGATAGGTAAATAATAAAATAATACCTAATCCAAATGAACATATCACGGTTAGCATAATTGTTTGTAGTGTTATTGAAGTATTACTAACTGTTGTATTTAAAATTTCCTCAAGCATATTGTTTCTCCTTTGTTGAAAGATTTACTGTTTCTTTTTCTATGAAGTTCAAGTACTCTATACCATATTTAGAAAAACTTTGACGATAAACATGATATTTAGATAATAGCTGTGCGATCCAAAGGGGAACACTGTTTTCTACCTTAATCTCCATTAACCATAGATTTGTATCTAATAATAACACTGGTTTTTGTTGATCTCTTTTTGCGATAATATTACTATCAAAGGTAATTCTGACATCATGAGCGTCTTTATTAAAATAAGCAACACGTTTATAAAAAATATAAGTTTTAGGATAATATTGCTTTCTTTGAATTGTATATGCTAACTCATTCATTATTTGTCGATTCATATACTCTTTTATTTTAGGTATTTCTTTTGAATTAATAAAATTAATGGCATCACCTAATACTATTTCTGTACGTCTTTTATTCACCATACCTTTATATTTTTTTTTGATTTCTAAAAAAACAATATCACCTTGGTTATTAAAACCATTATAAGAACGTAATCTTAGTTTTTCTTTATATTTTGGTTTGGATAAAGATTGCCGTATTAATTGATTGTCTATGGTATCAAGATAGAGATTGTGAATACTATATAGTTGATTGTTTTGATTATAAAAATCTAATTCCATATATTTATCTAATTCTTTTCTAATTTTTTGATATGTTTGATTTGTAATTACATATTTTAGTTCATGACGGTTAAAAATTTCTATTGCCATATAAAATCCTCCTTTACACTTCTTATTATGGTTATTAACCTTAAAACAAGCTTAAATAAAGACTAAAAAATAAAAAAAACAAGAAATTTTATATTTAAGGTTCCTTTAAGAAAGTTGTGATATACTAACATTAGGTGGTGGCTAGAATGCGATTATTATTAATTGAAGATGAAAAAAAATTAGCGGAGACATTAGTACAATTATTGCGAAAAGAAAGTTATCTTGTTGATGTTTCCTATGATGGTGAAGATGGATTATATAATGCATTAACAGGAATTTATGATTTAATATTGTTAGATATAATGTTACCTAAAGTTGATGGTTTAACGATCTTGAAAACGATCAGAAAAGAAGCCATCCAAACACCAGTTATTATGTTAACTGCGAAATCAGAAATTGATGATACTGTAACAGGTTTAGATTATGGAGCAGATGATTATCTAGCAAAACCATTTGATATTAAAGAGTTATTAGCACGGATCCGTGCTAATGTGCGAAGAAGAAATGAACCTGTCATTGATTTATTACATTATGGTGATTTAAAATTAGATAAAGAAACATTACAATTGAAGAAGGATTCAAAAGCAATTACCTTGACTTTAAAAGAAGCAGAATTAATGGAATTATTTATGCTTAATTCAAAAATAACCTTATCAAAAGATTTGATTATAGACAAAATTTGGGGTTTTGAAGCAGAGGTAGATTATAATCATGTTGAGGTATATATTTCTTTTTTACGTAAAAAACTTAAGTTCTTAAATTCTGAAGTCGCTATTTTTACATTGCGAGGAGTAGGTTATACGTTAAAAGGCGGTGAAGGAGATGTTTAAGAAATTAAGAAATCGATTTTTAATCATTAATATGAGTGCCATTTTTATTGTGTTATTAGTTTCATTTACTACTATTTATATGATTACCTATGGCAATGTAAAAAAAGAAGTAACACGGCAATTAGATAAGACTTTGGAACAAAAATCACTCTTAAATGATATGAATATGGAGAGAACTGAAAAGCAAGATATAAAACAAGAAGTAGAAACAGGAAATGAGAAGTTTAATCCACCATCTATTTCTTTTTGGGTTCTGTTAAATTCTTCTAATGAAATTCTTGAATTACATAACTCTGAATTTAATCTGGTTAGTGAAGAGTATTGTCAAAGTTTATTATCCTATGTAAAGAATACATCAAAGAACTTTAACTCTTTTGAAGTAGATGGTCGCTATTGGGCTTATAAAGTGATGGAGGTCGAAGGTAATTATAAAATTGGATTTGTTGACATTACGAATAATATTTCAGTTTTATTGAATTTTATTTATGCTTTTTTAATGGTTGCCCTTGTTGTTGTTATTGTTATTTTTCTTTTCTGTTATTACTTTGCAAATAAAGCGATTCAACCAATTGCAGAATCCTTTGATAAACAAAAGAATTTTATATCAGATGCTTCTCATGAATTAAGAACACCATTAACTGTGATTAATACGAATATAGATTTTGTATTATCGAATAAAGAGCTTAGTGTTGATAGTCAAAAAAAATGGTTACAATATATTAAAGATGAATCGATACGTATGTCCAAACTAACAAATGATTTATTGTTATTAGCGAAAGTAGATTCTCTAGAAGGAACAATTATTTTTGAACATATCGATATTAGCCAAATTGTAGAAACGACACTATTGTCGATGGAAGCTATTATTTTTGAAAGAGGATTACAATTAGATTATCAAATTGAACCTAGTATTATGTTGTTAGGTAATAGTGATCGAATAAAGCAATTGTGTATGATCTTACTAGATAATTCCATTAAATATAATAAAAAAAATGGTCAAATTATTGTAAGGCTTTCTAAGAGAAATAAAGATGCAATCTTAGTTGTTAAGAATACTGGTGAAATGATTGCCAAAGAAAATGTGAATAAGTTGTTTGATCGCTTCTATCGCACCGATGCATCTAGAAATAGTGAAACAGGAGGATATGGTATTGGTTTATCAATTGCTCAAATGATTGTGAAGCAACATAAAGGTAAAATTGAAGCAAAAAGTAATGAAGAAGAAGATTTAACTAGCTTCATTGTTACCATTCCAATAAAGTAAAAGATGCTAGGATTAGATTATAGATAAACCTAGCATCTTTTTCTTGTTTTTACTAAGCTCAAATAGTAAACTAATAATAAGCAAAGGAGATTACGTTATATGACAATAAATAATGAAAGAATGTTTGATTTATTATCTAAAATTGGGTTTGTTAGAGTCAGTGGTTCAAAGCAAGAGAAAGAGGCTTCTTTACTACTTAAGGAAGAACTAAAAAATCTTGAACTAGAGGTTGATATCGATCCATTTAGAGTAAAGGAAGCAACGATAAAAAAAGTATCATTTGAAGTGTTAGAACCCTATACAGCTATGTATGAAGTCAATGCCTATATACGTTGTTCTTCAACAAATCCAGATGGGTTAATCGCAGATTTTATGTTTGTTGAAGATGCAAATGAGGTTCTATTATCACAAGCCAAAGGCAAATTTGTTTTAGTTAGTGGTTATATGCGAGCAAATACATATAAAAAATTAATCAAGGCAGAGGTCGCTGGATTTATTACATATTCTGGAACACTACTTGATGAAAATGATAAAACGGATTTAGATAGCTATCGCTTAAGAGATCTACAATTAGAATTCGGAAATATTCCTTGCGTCCATATAAGAGCGAAAGATGCTCATGAACTGGTATTGAAGGAAGCAAGTAAGGTAAGAGTAATTGTCCAACAAGAAGAAACATCGTTGACTTCTCAAAATGTTTATGCAGAAATTCCAGGAACAGTATATCCTGAACAAATCATTTCATTTGGGGCTCATTATGATAGTGTTCCTTTTAGCACAGGTGTCTATGATAATGGGGCAGGCACAGTTATTATTATGGAGATATTACGTTATTACTTAGCACATCCACCAAAAAGAACACTTCGTTTTCATTGGTATGGATCGGAGGAAGTTGGATTATTAGGAAGTCGTTATTATACAAATACCTATGATCTTAGCCAACATTTGTTAATGATTAATGTTGATGTAGCAGGTGCAGTATTAGGAAGAGATGTCGCGATGGCAACAAGCGAAGCTGCTTTAGCTGAGTATATTAACTATTTAGGAAAAGAAATAGGATTTCCAATTACCGCAAAGCAAGATATTTATTCAAGTGATTCAACACCTTTTGCAGATAAAGGCGTACCTGCCGTTAGCTTTTGTCGTTTTGGTACACCTGGAGCTGCCTTTATTCACAATCGTTATGATCAAATTCAATTCTTATCAGCGAAATCATTAGGAAATACTGCAGAATTTGTTTTAGAATTTTCAAAGAAAATGGTGAATAGTGTCACCTTTCCCGTTGCTAGAACAATACCTGAAGCTATGAAAAAGAAAATTGATGAGTATTACTATCGAAACCTAACAAATGAATAAGTATATATATAGGTGGTTAATATACAATAGATAAATTAAGGTGGTGACAAATGATGCAAGAGTATTTACAACAAATCATTGATGATCATGTTTTAAAAATTATTATAAGTAATCCTAAAAAGAAAGATGCTCCTTTTAGAAAATATGAAATAGATTATTTTGATGGTGCTTATAAAGTCACTAAATATAGTCAAACGCAAGTATTTCATGAAACAATTCATGATCATCAAATTGTAGATCAATTACTACTTATAATGGCTGATTTTAAACAATGTAATGCATTTAATAATGAATATGAACACAGTATTAAAACAACGAAGAAAGAAAAAGTATTTTATCAAAAAAGCAAATCAAAAAGTAAAATAACACTAAAAGACACACACAATCGAGTTAAAAACTATCTATTAAAAGAAGGTACGATTATTCCTCCCTTAGTAGATATTGGTGTTATGAATAAAGACGGAAATATAAATAAAGCGAAGTATGATAAGTTCAAGCAAATCAATCGATTTGTTGAAATGATTGATGATGTTTTAAAAACAAGGAATGACAAAGAATTAGATATTATTGATTTTGGTTGTGGAAAGTCTTATCTAACATTTATTTTATATTACTATTTAGTAGAAATAAAAAAGATAAAAGTTTCTATGATTGGTTTAGATTTAAAGAAGGAAGTCATTGAAAAAAGCAATCAAACAGCTCAAACCTATGGCTATCAGAATTTAGTATTCAAATTAGGAGACATTCAAAATTATCAATACCTTGGTAAGATTGATATGGTCATTAGTTTACATGCTTGCGATACTGCGACTGATTTTGCTTTATTTAATGCTATTTCTTGGAATGCTAGTATGATATTTAGTGTTCCTTGTTGCCAACATGAAGTGAATCAACAAATAAAAACAAAGGAATTATCAATTATTACCCGTTATGGATTAATTAAGGAAAGAACATCAGCTTTATTTACTGATGCCATTCGAGCCAATCTATTATCGTATATGGGGTATAAAACGCAAGTGTTAGAGTTTATTGATATGGAACATACACCTAAGAATATATTGATAAGAGCGATTAAGAAAACATCTAGAAAAGAACTAAAGTATCTTGATGAAGTAGAAGAATTGATTTCTAGATTTGATTTGCATCCGACACTATACCAATTGCTTAAACAAAATAATTTATTTTAATATAAAATGCTATAAAACGGAATGTAATCTTACATTGCTATAGGTAGCATTTTTTTGTATTCATCATAAAAAAGTATATATTCCTTGAAATTGTAAAGAAAACTAGTTAAAATAAATAATGGAAATTAGTTTGAATTCTAATGATTTGAATTAAAACTATTAAGATACTGATAGTAGGAGGTACTTTATGGATGAAGATAGCATACTAATGTATAGCGATTATATAGGAAGAATTATTCATATGCTGCAACTATACTTAGATGAATCTTTACTGCCTTATGAAATAACCCATCAACAAGCTAAAATTGTTAGTTATCTTGATGAAGTTGAAAGATCAGGTAAGAAAATTCATCAAAAGCAATTAGACTCAAAAATGGGATTAACCAGTTCTTCAATTACAAGTTTATTACAAAGTCTAGAGAAGAAAGAGTTTATTAAAAGAGAAGCAGATGAAATCGATGCAAGAAAAAAATTTATTTATTTAACTGATAAAGGTCGTGAATTAAATAAGGAATTTATCGTAGTGTTTAATAAAGCAGAAGAATTATTAACGGAGGTGATACAGCCAGAAGAAAGAAAGCTTCTTTTTTATATATTAAAAAGAATCACTTTACATTTAGAAAATGAAGAAAAGGGGAGGATGAAACGATGAATAAACAATTAACTGAAAAAGTAAAAGAGTCTCTCTCATCAGTATTACCTATCGTTACGATTGTATTAATTATTAGTATATTCTTTGTTCCAGTAGAAACAGGAACAATTACTGTATTTATTGTTGGTGCCATTTTATTAATCTTAGGCATGGGATTATTTACCTTAGGTGCTGACATTGCAATGATGCCAATCGGTGAGGGAGTTGGAATTGAGTTTTCGAAGTCAAAAAAAATAAAAATAATCGCTATACTAGCGTTTTTAATAGGTATCATTATTACGATCGCGGAACCAGATTTACAGGTTTTAGTAAAGCAGGTTCCCTCAGTTCCAAATATGGTATTAATAATGACTGTTGGAGTTGGTGTTGGTTTTTTCTTAGTTATTGGAGTACTGCGCTCATTTTTTAAATGGAACCTATCCAGAATGTTACTATTCTTTTATCTAATTGTATTTATACTAGCATTCTTAGTACCAAAAGAATTCCTGGCAGTTGCATTTGATTCTGGAGGAGTAACCACTGGGCCAATAACAGTTCCATTTATTATGGCTTTTGGTATAGGTTTGTCTTCTTTACGAAGCGATAAAGGATCACAAGATGATAGCTTTGGATTGGTTGCTTTAAGTAGTATTGGACCAATTTTAGCTGTATTAATTCTGGGAATCTGTTATAATCCTAAAGAAGTCTCTTATACTAATTATTTAGCACATGAAGTGATAACAACGCAAGATGTTGCAAAACTATTTTTTAATGAATTATCGATTTACTTTGAAGAAGTATTAATAGCTGTTGTCCCATTATTTGCAATGTTCTTAATCTTCCAGTTTATGACAAGAAGATTTAAAAGAAGACAAATTAAACAAATGATGGTAGGATATCTATATACTTTTGTAGGATTAGTTCTATTTCTACTAGGAGTAAATGTAGGTTTTATTCCAGTTGGCTACTTTATTGGAAATCAGATTGGAGCTTCCAGCATACCTTGGGTATTAATACCTTTGGGTATGATTATAGGATATTATGTTGTTAAGGCAGAACCAGCTGTTCATGTTTTAAATAAGCAAGTAGAGGATTTAACAGAAGGAACCATCCCACAAAAAGCGATGCAATTATGTTTATCAATTGGGGTTGCTATTTCACTTGCACTAGCTATGATTCGTGTAATAACAGGAATCTCGATTTTATGGTTTTTGATTATTGGATACGCAATTGCCTTAGGATTAACATTTTTTGTACCTAAAATATTTACTGGTATCGCCTTTGACTCCGGTGGAGTTGCTAGTGGTCCAATGACGTCTACGTTTATTTTACCCTTTGTGATTGGTGCTTGTGAAGGTTTTGGAGGAAATGTATTAACAGATGCTTTTGGAGTGGTAGCTATGGTAGCAATGACACCATTAATTGTAATTCAAATTATGGGAGTATTCTTTAATCTAAAAGCAGCAAAACAACAAAGCGAAGATGATGATATGACAAATGAAGTTATTATATTAGAAGATGATATTATTGATTTAGAGGAGGAAAACGATAATGAAAAGTGATTCAATAGAAAAATTACATTTGAAATTAATTGTAACAATTGTTGATCGTGATAAAGCAAGTGCACTAATGCGACTTTATAAAACAATGAAAGTTCATTGGCACTATGTTATTTCTGGTCAAGGAACGGCTACTTCTGAAACAATGCTGATGTTAGGATTGGGGTCATCAGATAAATCTATTGTTCTATGTATTGAACCAGCTTATCGTATCGATGATTTCTTAAAATTAATTACTAAGGAATTACAATTAGAGAAAAAAGGAAAGGGTATTGCATTTACATTGCCTATTTCAGGGGTAAATCATCCTATTATTCAAAAAATTCAAAAGGAAGTAAATATGGAGATGAATAATCAAATGAAAGATCAATTAGAAAAAGATATTGAAACAATGATTGAAAAAAGTAAATCAAGTTCTAAATACTCAATTGTTATTGGAATTATTAATCAAGGCTATAGTGAAGAAGTAATGGATACTGCCAAAGCCAATGGAGTAAGAGGTGGAACCGTTGTTCATGCTAGAAGAATTGGAATTGAAGATGCTGTTAAGTTTTTAGGTATTTCATTACAAGAAGAAAAAGAACTGTTAATGATTTTAACAACAAAAGAAAACAGGCACCAAGTAATGAAAGAGTTATCAAGTAAGCATGGTATTAAAAGTGAAACAAGCGGAGTATACTTATCATTACCAGTAGAAGATATTGCTGGTGTTGATTTAGGATAATCTAAGTAAAACATGACTATTTATTGTTATAGTTATGTTTTTTTTATTCTAAATGCATCAATATTTGAAAAAGAAGTGACTTTATAACATTCTTAGCTATAATGGATAAATAGGGAGTGATTACTATATGGATAAACCAATATATTTTTATATTACAAGACATGGTGAAACATTATTTAATGTGAAAGCATATGCACAAGGGTGGTGTGATTCTCCATTAACTGAAGAAGGAATTTTATCTGCCAAAAGATTGGGAGAAGGATTTAAGAAAGATAATATCCTCTTTGATGCTATCTATAGTAGTCCTTTTACACGTGCATATGAAACCACTGAGTATATTTGCGAAGCAATGAACTTAAATCTTCCAATACAAAGAAGTACATTATTAAAAGAAATTAATTTTGGTATTTGGGAAGGTGAGCTAGATATCGTTCGTTTTAAAACATTAGGATATATTCCATTTAGTGAAAATGTGATGCATGTTGATGGAGAAAGTTTTGATGATTTATATGAAAGAATCACTACTTTCTTACAGAAAGTAGTGAAAGAACAAAGCGATAGTGAAAATATTTTAATTGTAACTCATGGGGTATGGTTGATGATGTTATTGACAAGGATGTTTGGTTGGGATGCACGCCGTGATGGTGGAATACGTAATGCAAGTGTGACAACTATCAAATATCAAGATGGGAATTTTGAAGTAGTAAAAATAGGAGACAGAAGCTATCAAGAATAATAATTAAAATCTTGGTAATACGAGGAGGAAGTAGATATGTGGATTTTATATGCGTTTTTATCAGCTATTTTTGCAGGAATCACTTCGATATTAGCAAAGTGTGGAATCAAGAAAACAGATTCAAATGTTGCAACAGCAATTCGTACGATTGTTGTATTGGCTTTTTCATGGGCAATGGTTTTTATTGTTGGATCATATAGTAGTCTTTCATCGGTTAACGCGAGAACATGGATTTTTTTAATTTTATCTGGATTAGCGACGGGTGCTTCTTGGTTATGTTATTTTCGAGCATTACAGATTGGAGATATTAATAAAGTAGTACCTATTGATAAATCTAGTACAATCTTAACAATTTTATTAGCCTTTATTTTTTTACAAGAAGAGATTTCACTATGTAAAGGAATTGCGATAGTTTTAATTGCTATAGGTACTTATTTAATGATTCAAAAGAAAGATACTGAAAATGAAAACGAACAAAAAACTATACAGAATCAATGGTTTATTTATGCTGTATTATCAGCAATTTTTGCCAGTTTAACTTCAATATTAGGTAAGATAGGAATTAGTGGAGTAGAATCTAATTTGGGGACTGCTATTCGTACATTTGTCGTATTAATTATGGCTTGGATTGTTGTTTTTGTTACGAAAAGACAAAAAGAAGTTAAAGAAGTCTCAAAAAATGAATTAGGATTTATTTGTTTATCTGGTTTAGCAACAGGAGCTTCATGGTTGTGTTATTATCGAGCATTACAAGATGGACCGGCAAGTGTCGTTGTTCCTATTGATAAGTTAAGTATTGTGATAACAATTGCTTTTTCTTTTACGGTATTTAAAGAAAGACTTTCAAAGAGGGGACTGGTTGGGTTATGTTTGATTGTGCTAGGAACAATGCTTATGATACCAACAATAGAAAGTTTTTTGATTAATTTAATAAAGCTATAGTTTATCATAAAATAGAGAATACATACTTAGAATCCTAAACTGTAAGAAAAAGGATATCGCGTTCTTGAACGAGGCAATATCCTTTTTCTATGCTTTTAATGAAGTTTATTAGTCTTTTTTTCTTGTCGATTTTACTTGATCTTGACTACTTAAAATGTTTTAATTATCCTTGCAACCCATTTGCTTGTCTTTCCATGTTTTCAACAACGATATCATAGATTTCACCTAAGGAAGCACAATATTCAAGAACTTGCCAAGGTGTATTTGTATGGAAATGGATTTTTATTAATTCCTCATCACCAACGGCTAATAAGCAATCTCCTTCAAAATTATCTGTAATGTAGTTATTAATTTCATCTTCTGACAAATTCTCTCCTGCGATTAATAATTGTGTATCAAATTTAAACTCTATCATTTTATTGTCTCCTTATCATTTGTTTAGATATATTATTAGTATCATACCATAAAGAATAATATTGTTTTATTTTTCTTATCATTTTTATTTTGTCAATTGCTATTTGCAAACAATAATCTTTGCATTCGTATAGTAAGAAAAAAACGTTTCTTGACATTTAGAAACTAATTGTTATATTATAGTATCATTAATAGTATCATTATTTATAGAAAAGTATTACTATATAGAAATGAGGAGATAACTAGTGAGTACATTAACTACAGGATTTTTGATCGCAGATATTGTTTGTCTAGTGGTAAGTAATCTGATTATGTGGAAAGATAGAAAGAATTTTAGAGAGTCAAAGTTATTATCAATATGCTTCCTTTGTTTAAAGTTATCGATTGCTTTACCAATTGCTTATGTTTGCATCATCCTTTTTACATTTTGTTATGATTATGTTCAAATGATAAATTCTCCAATGACATATATGGTTTTTTATTACTATATTGCTTTTGCATTATTATTAGGGGGAATTATGATTGTCTATGAACATCAAGAAAAAGCATTGTTGATTCTATCAACAATTATAGTAGTTTATCAAGGATATATCGCAAGAGTAATCCATTCAAAACATTATATATTTAAGTTAGCAGGAGACTTATCGATTAATATTTATCGATATGGGGAAGCTATAGGAAATTTAATTGCCTATTCAGGACTTATTTTAACAGTATTGGCTATTATTAGTGTGTTACGTTATCGTAAAATCAGATTCCATTAAAAAACAATTATTTTTGGATGAAAAAAAGAACCAACTAAGAAAGATACTATCAAAGTAATCAGTGTAGTTATTGTATGGTTCTTTTTATATATCCAACTACTTGCATAGTAAAAACATCTAAAATCTTATGAATAAGAGCTAAGGATTCTATCTTAAGTAAGACAGTGAATATCATTAACCTTTAAAAACAAGCTTTATAAGTATTCTCCATTTGTTTCAATTACTTTTTGATACCAATAAAAGCTATCTTTAGGAATTCTTTTTAAATCCTTCAAATCAAAATCTTCTCTATTAACATAAACTAATCCATAGCGTTTATTAATCCCATCGCTAGAACTTAATACATCTATAAAAGACCATAAATGATAAGAGAACACCTCTATACCTTCTTTAATTGCTAAGGCTATTTGTTCTAAATGTTGGCTTACATAATCAATACGATAGTCATCATGAATACGATTATCGACCAATTCATCATGAAAACCTAAGCCATTTTCAGTAATCATAATTGGTAATTGATAACGATTATATATCTCTCTTAAAACAATTCGTAGACCTATAGGATCAACGTTCCAACCCCATTGATTAGCCTTTGCATATGGATGATCAATAAATTCTGACATACTTGGTCTTCCTGCGTATTCTTTTAACATCTCCATTAATTCAGGTTTTTCTATAAGCATTTGTTGCATCAATTTTTCTGTCTCTTGATTGTTTTCTTTCGCAACCCACGTACAATACCAATTAATAGCAATAAAATCTGGTTTTGCTGATAATAATAACTCTTGATCTTCTGGTAGTGTTTCAAACATCCAATCATGTTCTATTAAATAATTTAAGTAGTATGTTGGATATTTTCCACGGCAATAGACATCAAACATATAATAACACATAAAATCTTCTGTATTTTTAGCAGCTAATACATCTTCAGATTTTGGAGTTGCTGGATAAATTGTCTGTGCCGAAATAACTGGTGCTATTTTAGCGTGTGGTAGCATTTGATGGCATAAGTTGACTGCTTTTGCATGTGCTAAAAACATATGATGATTCATTTGATGCTTTTTTTTGGCAATTATTTGTGGATCATCATCAGTGATACCTAGCATAGTTGAAGAAATAGCAACGATATTTTGTTCGTTTATTGTCGTCCAATACGTAACTCTATCGCCGTATTCTTTAAAACAGACTTCAACAAATCTAATAAAATCATCAATACTTTTTCTTGATAACCATCCACCATATTGATTGATTAATTCTTGAGGGAAATCATAATGATGTAATGTAACAATTGGTTCGATATTATTTTTTATTAGTTCATTGATTAAATCATGATAGAATGCAATTCCTTTTTTGTTTGGTAGAGTATCATTACCATTAGGAAAAATTCGTGGCCAAGATATTGAGAAACGATATGTTTGTAATCCTAGTTCTTTCATCAATGCGATATCTTCTTTATAACGATGATAATGATCCATGGCTATTTTTGTATCAGCTTGTTTATTTGAATTCATAAAACTTCGTACATCAACAACGGATAGTCCTTTACCATCTTCTTTATAAGCTCCTTCTACTTGAAATGCTGAGGTAGATGCACCCCATAAAAAATTATCTGGAAATCTTTTTAATTTATTTTTCATTTTTTATTCTCCTTATCATTATTTCTAGTATAATAATCCTATAAGTATTGTGTTATTTCAATCATCAATGTTGTTAAAAATGTTAGATAAACAACAGAATAAATCAAAGTGTTGCAAAGGAAGGTGAAGAAAATGTCAGATGCAAGAGTTCGATATACAAAGGATACGATTCGGCGTTACTTTTTAAAGTTATTGAAAACAACACCAATTCATAGAATTACAGTTAAAAAGATTTGTGAATTAGCCGAAATTAATCGAAGTACCTTCTATCGTTATTATCGAGATCCTTATGATATTCTTGAGCAATTAGAAACAGAAATTATAAATGAATTTACAAAGATTGTTAATAGTATTAATAGTCGTAATTTTGAAGAAAGAATGCTCTTTATTATGAAACATCTGAAAGAAAATATGCCGTATTATTCGATTATGTTTTCAGAGAATGGAAACCAAGCTTTCATATCGAAAATGATGGATATTAGTTTGCAATTAACGAAAGAAAGATATCAGGTAAAGAGCAATAAAGTATTTAGCAAAGACCAAGAAAAACTGTTTTATTTCTTTTCAAGAGGCTGCAAAGGAGTCATTGAATATTGGATTAGCCAAGATATGAAAGAAGAACCTCAAGAAATTGTTGACTATCTATTAGATTTACATAAGGTAGTAGCAAGACATAAAGATAATTTTTAAAGAAAAGAGAAGAGTATTTATTTCAACAAAAGATAGAAATAAACTATTCTTGTTTTTTTATTTATTTGTAGTTATTCACTTACCTATGCTATAATATCTTAAAAATAGGAGGGAAGTATATGAAAAAGGCTATTATTACGGTCGTTGGAAAAGACCAAGTGGGGATCATTGCAGAAGTTTGTAGCTTTTTAGCAAAGAATAATGTCAATATTTTGGATATATCACAAACAATTATTCAAGGTTATTTTAATATGATGATGGTCGTTGATATCAGTGCTATTGAAAAGGAATTTGTTGATCTTAGTGAAGAAATAGATGCTTTAGGAAATCATATTGGTGTAAACATCAGATTACAACATGAAGATATTTTTAATAAAATGCATAGGATATAGGGGTAAAATATATGATTAATTTATTTGAAGTTGCAGAAACCAATAAAATGATTGAACAGGAAAATCTTGATGTTAGAACGATAACGATGGGAATTAGCCTATTAGATTGTATGGACCATAATCTTGAGATAATATGTCAAAATATATATAAGAAAATAACAACATTAGCAAATGACTTAGTTAAAACAGGAAATGATATAGAAAAGAAGTATGGAGTACCGATAGTAAATAAAAGAATCTCTGTCACACCTATTGGATTTGTTGGAGCTAGTGCTTGTAAATCAATCGAAGACTTTGTTTTGATAGCTAAGACATTAGATCGTTGCGCTAAGGAGACTGGTGTTAACTTTATTGGGGGATATAGTGCTATTGTTTCAAAGGGAATGACGACAGCGGAAGAATTATTAATTCGCTCAATTCCTAAAGCAATGAAAGAAACAGAGTTAGTATGTAGTTCTGTCAATGTTGGTTCAACAAAAACAGGAATTAATATGGATGCTGTGAAATTAATGGGTGAGATCATTAAAGAAACTGCTTATCTTACAAAAGATAAAGATTCAATTGGTTGTGCTAAATTAGTTGTATTATGCAATGCACCAGATGATAATCCATTCATGGCTGGGGCATATCATGGAGTTAGTGAAGCAGATAGCATCATTAATGTTGGTGTTAGTGGACCTGGAGTTGTTAAAAATGCAATAGCGAAAGCAAAAGGTAAAGATTTTGGAGAGCTTTGTGAAATCATTAAAAAGACTGCATTTAAGATTACTAGAGTGGGCCAGTTAGTGGCAATGGAGGCTTCTAAACAATTAAATGTACCGTTTGGAATTATTGATTTATCATTAGCACCAACACCAGCAGTTGGCGATAGTATTGCTGATTGCTTAGAGAACATGGGATTAGAGAGTGTTGGAGCACCAGGAACGACAGCTGCTTTAGCAATTTTAAATGACCATGTAAAAAAAGGTGGAGTGATGGCTTCTAGTTATGTTGGAGGTTTATCAGGAGCTTTTATTCCAGTTAGTGAAGATCAAGGTATGATTAATGCAGTAGAAAGAGGAGCTTTAACATTAGAGAAATTAGAAGCAATGACTTGTGTGTGCTCCGTTGGTTTGGATATGATTGCAATTCCTGGTAACACTTCAAATACTATTATTTCTGGGATTATTGCAGATGAAATGGCAATTGGAATGATAAACCAAAAAACAACTGCTGTTAGAATTATTCCTGTGATTGGGAAAGATATAGGCGAAATGGTTGAGTTTGGTGGTCTATTAGGACATGCACCTATTATGCCAGTTAGTAAATTTGAATGTAAAGAATTCATTAATCGTGGTGGTCGTATACCAGCACCAATTCATAGCTTTAAAAATTAATGTTTATCTAAAAAGAAGGATACAAAATAATCAAGTAGAAATGATGATACGTACTTACAAAATATCTGAAGCATGGGATAGTATAAGTAGATATGTGTATGTTGCTTTACAAGGTGGATCAATTATGAATGGTTGGACGAATGATCAGAAAATAATGATTACTTGTTGTAATGATGCAACAAGACTATTGATTTTTAAGTTAAAAGAATTGAAGAATAATGTCAAAAGATGCTATCCAGTAAATGGTGTAGCATCTTTTTGCTAACTATATTTTTTGATAATAGTTTAAAATATGCTAAGCAAAGTTAGATATAATATGTTATAATTTTATAAGGTGATGACAATGAAAAAATATTTGATAATCATAATAGTAGCAGTCGTATTTGTAGGTATTGGTTTTATACTATGGATATCTGATAAAAAACCAACAATCGAGTTAAATGATGATGATATAGAAGTATATAGCAATAGTTATTTATATGATTTAATACGAAGTACTGATGTGGAAATAATTAGTGAAAATACTTTGATTGATACATCAGAGATTGGAAGTTATAGTTATAGTATTGATTTTGATAATAATAATAGAATGTATACTAAAGAAGTAAAAGTTACTGTGATTGATACAGAGGTACCAATTATTGTTACAGGTACTAGCAAAACAATTGAAGTGAATTATGAAAATGATTTATGTAGTTTGATTTTCTATGCTGATAATTATGATAGAGCACCGAATTGTAGTGTTGAAGGGGATTATAATCTAAATAAAGTTGGGGAATATCCTATACAGTATGTAGTTACTGATCAAAGTGATAATCGTAGTAATGCGGAGGTATTATTGAAAGTCATTGAAAAAACAGATGGGTCTTCCTATCAAGTTAAAGCTATTGATTTTAATGACATTGTTTCAATTCATAAAACTGAGAATACAGAAGTTGGAATTGATGTTTCTAGGTGGCAAGGCGAAATCGATTTTAATCAAGTCAAAGAGGCAGGTGCTACGTTTGTTATTATCAGAATTGGTGTTCAAGATGGACAAAATGGTGAAGTAGAAATGGATTATACGTACTTACAAAACATTGCAAATGCTAAAGAAGCTGGTCTTAAAGTAGGTGTTTATTTATATAGTATTGCTACATCCATTGAAGAAAGTATTGAACAAGCACATTGGGTAGTTGATCAATTAGCTACTCAAGAACTAGAATTACCAATTGTATTTGATTGGGAGAGTTGGGCTTCTTTTACTAACTACCAATTAAATTTACATGATCTTAATGCGATTGCTGATGCTTTTATTACGACAGTAGAAAAAGAAGGCTATCAAGGAATGCTATATGGTAGTAAAAACTATTTAGAAAATGTTTGGGAGAAAAAAGGCAAGTCTGTATGGTTAGCACATTATACAGATAAAACAACATATCAAAGTAGTTATCGTTTTTGGCAGTTAAGTGATGTTGGCGTGATTGATGGAATTAATGGATATGTCGATATCAATGTTATGTATTATGAATAATGATATGTCATTTTTAGAAAAGCTGAAGTAGGTTGTTCAGCTTTTTTATCATTACTTATCATCGCACTATAAAATATTAGGATTTCTTTCCATTGCTTCAGCAATGGCTTTTGTTTTATGAATGGTTCCTTTAGGATGATTGGCTGGTGCGTAAATGGTATAAAGTTTTAATGGAATATTTCCAAGATTAACAATATTATGCCATGTTCCAGCTGGAACAAATATAGCAGAATCTTCAAACACTGGTTGTTGTAGATAGAAATGATCTTTTTGATCACCTAATTGAGACATACCATATCCTTGTTCAATACGTATAAATTGATCTACATTTGGATGTACTTCTAGTCCAATATCTTCTCCAACAGGAATACTCATAACGGTTAGTTGAAGATGTGGACCAGTCCACAAAGTAGTACGATAATTATCATTATTGATAGTTGCTTTTGCTATATCAATAATGAATGGGTTTGGACCTTGATCGATTGTTACTTGTGGAGTTGATTGGTTATTTCTTTGAATAGTACCTCCTGTATTATAAATATCTAACATTTGATTATGATCAATATTAAAATAGTTATTCATAAATTTTATTACTCCTTTCGTGTTCTAACTTATTCTATGTGAATAACTAATTTTTGTTCAATTTTATTAGATGTATGTAATAAAATATAGCTATCTTCAGGATAAGGAGTTAGTATCGATAATTATTAATAGCTATTGGCTTGAGAACTATTAGAATTGAACTGGATTTTAAATGTTTATTGACAAACTCTCTAAAAATTGTTTATTATGAGAGGGAAGTTTAAACATTTTATATTGATTGTTAAAGGGGATAACTAGAAATGCGTATAGCTGTAATGAGTGATGTTCATGGAAATTATTTAGCATTAAAGGCTTGTCTTGATTATATAGGAAATAATCAAGTGGATTATTTAATCTATTTGGGTGATTATATAACTGATTATCCAAGTCCCGAAAAAACATTAAACTTGATGAAATCAAGTATGCAACGATATCCAACTTCAATTGTCAAGGGAAATAGAGAAGATTATATTCTATCAGCTATTGAAAATAAAACTTATATCAACTGGGAAAAAAGTTCGATGAATGGTATGTTGCTATGTACATATCAAAAATTGAGTTATGATGATATAGAATTTATGAAAGCAATGCCTTCTGTTACGTATTGTAGGTTGGATGGTTGTGCACCAATAATGATTGCTCATAAATCTCCAATCTATGATAGTTATTATTTAAATAAATATAAAAAGCAAATTTTAGAAAATATTGATACAAAATATTTATTAATTGGTCATACTCATAGCCCAATGAGTGAATGTTTTGAAAATAAGTATATTTATAATCCTGGCTCTGTTGGTATGGTAAGCGATGGTAGCAAAAAAGCTCAGTTGATGTTTTTGGATTGGAGTAGACACCATTGGAAAGAAACATTTATCAAGGTAGATTATGATTATCAGAAGATGGCAATAGATTGTTTAGATGAGAATACAATTATATATGGAAAACAGTGGAGCATTGCTAATATAAAGAACTTATTTACTGGTAGAGGAGAAAGTACTTTATTGTATAGGGAAGCATGGAATATTGCAAACGGAGCTTTGCTTGAAGAAATGCATTATGAGGTGGCAAGCGAGCGATTAAAAAATAATATCTGGTTTGATGATTTTATAAAAATGATCAAATAGTGTCAAATAGCCTAGTAGTTTATGAGAAACAAAATCATATTAATTATTAGGATGTGATGTGATGTGAAGTGGATAATACTAGTTATTTAAAAGGTGTTAAGTTCGTTGATTTTAAGGAAACCGAAATAAACTTTAATCAATTCCCGTTTAATTTGTCTGTTGTAATTATATCTAAAAATTTATTTTTGATACCCCTGTAACTATTCTACAGACATTAATATATGAGGAAGGTAAAAAGAATGCTTAAATTATTGAATAGCAACAGTAAGCTTAGATTACTGACTTTAAATAGGGTATTAATCAATCTTGGAGATAGTTTGTATTATATAGCTATTATGTGGATTATCTATGAAATTACTGAAGATACTATGTATACTGGAATTGCAGGATTTTTATTTTCTTTTCCAGAGGTTTTGGGGTTCTTTGCAGGACCAATAATTGATCGGAAAGACAAACCATTTTTATTAAATTTTGCTAGTTTTATCCAATTTTTAACGATTTCTATTATTTTACTATTAGAGATATTTAATCTACTAAATATATGGCTTTTACTAATTACAATCCCAATTTTTTCTGCGACTTCTGAATTTACCTATCCAATAAATAGTACATTGCTTCCTGAAATTGTTGAAAATGAAGATTTAGTATTGGGAAACTCAATTATGGTAATTTCAAGCACAGGTATTGATCTTGTGTTTAATGCAATGGCTGGTGTATTGCTTTCAATATTGACGATAAAGTCAATTTTCTTAGTCAATAGTGGGATTAATCTTTCAGCTTTATTATGTGCATTTATATTCGGAAAATTATTTAAAAAACATAGATCAAGATCTACTAATAAATTAAATGCTAAGTCAAATATTACAATTAAGAGATATGTTAAGGATTTAAAGGATAGTATAAGGTTTTTGAAAAATAGAATATTATTGTATCTATTATTGCCACTAATCTTAGTCAATTTATTTTATGCTATTATGAAGGTTAATCTTCCAGAGTTTTCTCAAAATGTGTTTAGTTCTGCTTTCGGATATGGATTAATTTTATCTTTTACAGCTATTGGATCGATGATTGGCTCTAGTATGAGTGGTAAGGTTAGTAAAAAAATAAGAATTGGTATCGTTTTGCCAGTATTGTTTTTGTTAACAGGTATATCATGGATTTTAATGTTTTTATCAATTGAATTTAGCCCATATATATCTGGATTATTTATTATATTAGCATCTTCAATGAATGGCTTGGTAAATATTTTATATGGTACACTATTTCAACAATTACCTCCAAGGGATATGATTGGAAGAATTCATACACTTAATATGAGTTTGATTGCATGTGCAATTCCAATTGGATCATTGTTAGGGGGGATACTTTGCAGATATATTCCTACTAATTTTGTGTTTTTTTTATATGGCGTGAGCTTTTTGTGTATTAGCATTTTTATGTTATTGTCAAAAGATATTAGATGTTTGCCAAAGCTTAATCAAATAAATCATGAGTATTTAGAGTAAATGCTTGGTTTATTAATTGGATAGTAGAGACTCTATACATATTTGAAGCAAAATAATATTTCAAGCAGTTCTAATCATGATTTAAGGCACTCACTAGCAACTGAACTATATGTAGAACAATCAGTAACAGAAGCAGATAAATCAATTAGAGACAGCAAGAAAACTAGCAGATCTAAAACAAAGAACTATATTAAATGCAAGATTAGGTAGTAATGAATCAGATATAGTATATTTTAACCTTGATGTTTTAACAACAAAACAAGGAGAAAAATCTAAATCTGAGAAACACTGATTATATCTTAGCTTTTAACATCAAAAAAGCTATCCATTTGAATAGCTAATTTTTATATTGGTGACCCGTACGGGATTCGAACCCGTGAGTGCATGCGTGAAAGGCATGTGAGTTAACCGTTTCTCCAACGGGCCATTTATGGCGCTTGAGGTAGGACTCGAACC
>Ga0153996_1000224_pt1 | contig 26874 bp, 21 predicted proteins | sample TSNC080MetaG_FD_104728 | JGI IMG/M metagenome (GOLD analysis project Ga0153996, IMG submission 104728) | Attine ant fungus gardens microbial communities from North Carolina, USA - TSNC080 MetaG | ecosystem: Host-associated > Fungi > Mycelium > Unclassified | place: USA: North Carolina, Lumber...
CGATGAATATAAAAAAGTTCTCAATGTATATGAGAAAACTGAAGGATAAGTACGCCCAAAATCTGAGTTTTGAGCATCAAAGTGAAGAAGTAAAAAGAATAGTTGGGTTACTATAAGGGCAAAGGGTCCTGTTTTTTTATGTGGAGAGACAAATCGTTTACAAAAAAGAGAATTTTTGGAAAAATCATGATGGATATAGAATTCTCAATAAAAAAACCGTCAACAATGTGTTCAATCGTCAACGGTCTGAGGGTATGATTTAATTATGATTAAATCATACCCTTTATTTTATTTAACTTTATAAGAAGCTTTTCCTGAAGAAGGTGAAATTCCGCCTTTTGGTATAATTCGAATCTCTATTGCTTCTAATCGATATGCATATCCACTAGTTCCAGCCATTTCTCCATTCTTTGCCCAATCTAACCAACCCAAGTTTTGGCAATGTACTCGATAATAAATATCGAAATACTGGCTTATCTCTCCACTTAACTTTATTCTGATTGCTTCTAGACGTTTCGATTCACCAGAAGTTCCTGACATTGCTCCATCTTTTTTCCAGTCTTGCCATCCATAGTCTTGCACATGCGTTTGATACGATACACTTCCTGCTATGATACTAGTATTAAGTTTAATACGAATACCCTCTAAACGTTTCGATTGACTACTAGTTCCTGCCGTTTTACCCTCTGATACATAACTCTGCCATCCATAGTCTTGCACATGGGTTTGATACTGTAAGTTATTATTAATATAAGCAACACTTACAGTGCTTGTTGGTCCAGCTTTTCCTTTTTCAACCAAAACGATTTCAATCGCTTCTAAACGGAAAGAATAGCCGCTAGTTCCAGACATCTCCCCATTTTTTGCCCATGCGAGCCATCCAAATTCTTGCGAATGCACTCGATAATAAACATCATAATACTCAGCAATTTGCCCAGTCAATTTTATTTGAATCGCTTCTAAGCGTTTTGATTGACCGCTAGTTCCTGATATATTCCCATTACTTACATATCCCATCCAGCCATAGTCTTGCACATGAGTTTGATACGTAATTCCTCCACTATATGAACTATTTTCAATCTTTATTTGAATCGCTTCTAAGCGTTTTGATTGGCCACTTGTTCCCGATATATTCCCATTACTTACATATGCCATCCAGCCATAATCTTGAACATGGGTTCTGTAAGAAATCGTTGGAATCCTTGGCACTTCTACATTGATAGTCTCAATAGTTTTGTTATTAGATGTATCAGAAACATAGATTGTATTCTTGAATGTGACACCAGTACTATCATACAGATCGCTTGCATTGATTGTCATCGATACTTTTCCATTAACAACCGTTCCAGTAAAATATTTGGCACCATTTGGTACTTCAACTAAGATTTCTACTTCTTTAATTCCAACATTATCACTAACATTAAAAGTTAATGTATAGCCCTTACTTGTCACATTTGATACTTGCAGATTTGATATTTTAGGGTATTGCTGATCAGGTATATAAACCCAACTATCAAAAGTAAAAGTATTCCCTGCAGCATCAAACACATTAATGGTTGCGTAATAGTGCTTAGCTGTAGCATTATTAAAATCACTTGTAGGAATGGTAATCGATACTTTTCCATTACTGATTGTTGGAGTGTATTTTTTAGAACCAACATTTTCTACAGATACTGTTACATCTACCCCAGTAACACCAACATTATCACTAACACTAAAGGATATCGTGTAACCTTTTTCTGAAATATTTGTTTCTTGATAATTAGAAACAGATGGACATTCTTTATCATCAATAGTAAATTGTTTAATAGCTTCCAAGCCACTATAATAACTAGATGAAGAAACAATAGCTTTTACATAATAAGTTCCTGCTGCTGTTGGCTTTATCGATGTATAGGTTCCATTCGCTTGATTGCTATAAGTATATGATACTGTTCCATATCTTGATTTTGCTGTTGGATAATATCCACTTTCATTTTTAACAACGGTTAATTCTTGTTCCCAAGCATTTACAGCATATGTCACGTCTATTTTTACTTCTAACTCTTTAGTACTATTACAAAGATACTTATAACTAACAGTAGTGCCTGGCTTTACATCAACTAACATTGTTCCATTTAACTTAGCACCTACTACATTTGTAATTAAATCAGGATTAATATTAGGATCAAGTTTTTTTAAATCATAACTAGCATTAACATCAATTGTAATTGCGACTTTTTTTCTATAGCTTGTTCCGAAATCTGTTATTGTTGTATAATCTTTATCCATTAATCTTAAACTGATAAGATACGTGTTATTAAAATATAATGTTGTTAAGTAAGGGTGATTTGAAACATCTAGTGCTGTAATTGCTGTGGAATAACAATTTAGCGATTTTAAATCAGTATTATGACTAACGTCTAAAGTACTTATTTTAGTATTACCGCAGTTTAGTGAAGTTAGTTTAGTATTTTGATTTATATTCAGAACTGATAAATTACTGCTGTTCTCAACATTTAATTCTGTTAGTTGTGTACAATTGCTTACATCAATACTTTGTAAATTATTATTTTTAGCATCTAAGGACATTAACCCAGTTAATGTTGACATATCTAAACTAGTTAGTACATTCCATCCAATAGAAATTTCAGTTAGTTTTGCATTATTTCCAAATACTATATTTGCTAACGAATTATTCCAACAAGATAAATTCCTCAATTCTAAATTAGCACTTATATCTAGTGAAGTTAAGCTATTACTATAACAACTTAATATTTCTAGTTTGGTATTATGACTAACATCTAACTCTAATAAAAGATTACTAGCACAATACAAATTCTTAATTCCTTCAAAGAATTCTATACCTTGTAAAGATTTAATTCCTTTGTCACTCACACTAATGCTAGTGGTATTATATCTTGCTGTATCAGTTAAATATCCATTCACATCAACATATCTGTCTAACACAAATTGGCGGAAAACTTCGTCAGGGAATGTTGTTTCATCAACAAATATCCTTGTATCTAGATATGTTTGTTGAAATGCTGTCGTCCCTATTCTAACCTTAGCTTCTGTATTATTATTTGATTCATTTGTCGTATCTATTTGATCAACACTGTCCGTTGTCGTTGTATCTACTTCTTCAACAACGTCAGTAGTTTCTGGCTCTTCAACAGTATCTACTTCATCAATACTATCCGTAGTCTCTGTTGTATCTACTGGATCATCATATGCGTACGTAATATTGTTAACTAAAACCATATTTGCTATTAAGATACATACAATTAATAAACATGAAATCTTTTTCCTAGCCTCTTTCATTCTTAACCCTCCTAAGATTTTATATTACCTACTTCAATTATCCTATAAAAAGCTAGGAAAGTCTATACCTAAACATCAAAAAAAAGTAGACAAAATTAACCTAATGTATGAATCAACATCAAAAAGGAACTACGGATAAGCAAATGAAAAGATATCCTTCCATTTTTTAGGATATCTTCAACCTCATTTTTGCCATTCCTCTTTCAATAAACTATAAGAATATGAATCTACAATGATACCTTCTCCATTTTTAGTAGCTTTACGAAGTATTCCTTCAAATTTAAATCCTGCTTTCTCAATGACTCTTCTAGAAGCAATATTATAATCATAATGTCTAATTGTAAGTAATTCAATCCCAAAATTTTCAAATGCATATGAAATCATAGCTTTTGCAACTTCACTCATAATTCCTTGATTCCAATACTCTTTTGATAAAACATAACCCATTTCTCTAGAATTCACTGCTCTATCTTTCTTATTATGAATTCCAAACGCACCAATAACTTTATTATTGTCTTTATATTCAATTGCATATTCTTCTATCTCTTCTTGTTTTAGCCAGTTAGTTAATATTGCTTTTGATTCTTCTATGCTTTTATGTGCTGACCATCCTGCGTGTATTCCTAAGCCTTCCATTCTAGCGTATTCATTAAAATCTTCTAAATCTGTAAGCTTAAATGGTCTTAAAATGCAGCGTTTTGTTTCAATATAGTCTTTTTTCATATCTATCCCTCTACTTCCTTTTGTACAACATTATAGCAATATTCTTTCTCAAGATAAATAGTTATCATTCAATATTCGAAAATTTATTACTTTCTTTTTAAAGGTGAATTATCAGTACCTACGATTGATAAATCCATCGCTATTGCTGCTTGCTACAACATTTAAAAAATTAATAGATAAAGCAAAACTGCAACAGTATTTAATTGATAATTAAAAAAATACCCTATCGTTTACCCTTTTTAAGAGTTGAATCGATAGAGTATACTTATTTTATTTAGCTTTAATCATTAATTCACAGATTTTATTTGAGAAGGCAATTGGATCCTCAATACTAAATCCTTCAATTAATAATGCTTGATTATATAATAAATCAGCATAATCGTTAATCATTTCTTTGTCTTCCTGATAGATAGTTTTTAACGCTTCAAAAATTTGATGATTTGGATTAATCTCTAATATTCTTGTTGCTTTCATTCCATAAGGATTGCTGTCGGGCATTGCACTTAATACTTTTTCCATTTCAAACGACATTCCTTCACTACTTGTTAAGCAAACTGGATGTGATTTTAAGCGGGTTGATAATTTAACTTCGTTAACCTTATCTCCTAATGCATTCTTAATCGCATCTAGTAATTCTTTGCTTTGATTATTTTTAGTTTCAATTTCTTGCTTTTCTTCTTCAGTTGCTAAATCTAGATCTCCTTGAGAAATATTTTTAAATTTCTTTTCTTGATAATCCATCATTACTTGAATAACAAATTCATCAACATTATCAGTTAAATATAGAATTTCGTATCCTTTATCCTTCACTAATTCACATTGCGGTAATTTGTCAATTTTATCGATTGATTCTCCAGAAATAAAGTAAATTACATCTTGATTATCTTTCATTCTTTCAATATATTCATCTAATGTAACAAGTTTCTTTTCACTAGAAGAATAAAACATTAATAAGTCTTGTAATAATTCTTTATGTGCTCCAAATTGATTATAAATTCCTACCTTAATTTGCAATCCGAAATTTTTCCAGAATGTTTCATATTCTTCTCTTTCTTCTTTCAACATATACGATAATTCTGATTTTATTTTCTTTTCAATCCGTGCAGAAATCGATTTTAGTTGACGATCATGTTGTAGCATCTCTCTAGAAATATTTAATGATAGATCTTGAGAATCTACTAATCCTTTTACAAAACTAAAATGCAACGGAACTAAATCAGAGGCTTTATCCATAATGAAGACTCCTCGACTGTATAACTGCAACCCTTTTTCATATTCAGCTGAATAATAATTATATGGAGTACTAGAAGGAATGAATAGTAGTGCATCAAATGATACATTTCCTTCTACACTAGTATGGATAACTTTTTGTGGATCATTAAAATCATTAAATTTCGATTTATAAAATTCATTATATTCTTCAATTTCAATTTCATTCTTCTTACGTTTCCATAGAGGAATCATAGAATTTAATGTATCAATTTCTTTATATTCTTCATAATCATCACTATCTTCTTTTTTTCTAGATTTCTCAACTTCCATTTTGATTGGATAACGGATGTAATCCGAATATTTTTTAACTAGTGACTGAATTTGATAAGAGTCTAAATAATCGCTATATTTTTCTTCAATATCATCTTCTTTTAAATACATTGTAATACAAGTACCATGATCATCTTTTGTTGTCTCTTCAATACTATAGCCATCTGTCACTTCTGATACCCAACGATGAGCTACTTCTTCTCCATACTTCTTTGAAACAACGACTACTTTTTTAGCTACCATAAAAGCGGAATAAAAACCTACTCCAAATTGACCAATGATATCTACATCATCATTTTCTTCTTCTAGACTTTCCTTAAAAGCTAAAGAGCCACTTTTTGCAATAGTTCCTAAGTTTTCTTCTAATTCTTCTTTACTCATTCCAATACCGTTATCACTAATGGTAATGGTTCTATTTTCTTTATCTAATGCGATGGTAATTTCTAAGTCGTCACGATTAATAGCTTGATTATCTGTTAATGCTTGATAATATAACTTATCAATTGCATCACTAGCATTTGAAATTAGTTCTCTTAAAAATATTTCTTTATGTGTGTAAATTGAATTAATCATTAATTCTAATAATCGTTTCGATTCTGCTTTAAATTGTTTTTTTCGTGCCATAATTTTCCTCCTTATTAGCACTCTATAAACATAAGTGCTAAAAATAATATACACCTTTCTCTATAAGATTTCAAGGGAAATAATAAAAGAAGAGTAAAAAGTTTTACCCTCCTAATGTTTTTACTTCTACTAGTTTTGCCTGTGTAATATATCTTCCTGTATCCGTAATGTTTGTACATGTAGAAAGTGTAATTATCTTATCACTAGCTTTTAGGTCTACATCAATACTTAATACGGATTTATTTTTAATCTCTGATAAATATGACAAGATATCAGATTGACTAGTAAATGTCATTGTATAGATTGAACTCATTGCATCATCTACATAAGAAGAAAATATTTGATACTTATAAATTGCTTTCTCTGTATAGATAAAAATATAAGGGTGTTCACTAACATATTGATTATCTTGAAAATCTGACAAGTTTCCAAACATAGACCCATTTTTCATATGATGTCCATAAATAACAGTATTCGTATCACTAAAATCACTTTTGTTACGATAATCAACAAATAAGCTACCTGCACTAGAATATTCGTTATAAATATTCGTCTTTATGTACGTATCATTTGTTTCACCATATAAGATTGGATATCCAATTGAAGTACTGGGAATATAAATATAACCAATAACATCAGAATTTATCGCTTTTAATGCTTGTATGTCTACCTCTGGTAAAGTATTGATATCATTTATGTCAGCTCTAGTGTCCTTAAACGGATCGCTAACGACTAATAAATTAATTTCTTTATTTTCATTTTCTATTTTCTTATATGTACTATAGATAGAATATAACTTATATCCTGAAAAGCAAAGAATAACAACACAAATAACAAGTAACAAATTATAAATTAGATTTTTCTTTTTATTGATCTTCTTTGAATTCTTATTTTGTTTATTTTTTGCCATCTTTATTCCTCCTAGTAGTATTTTACATTAAAAGTCTACTGATTTCAAATTAAATTTCAATTGTTTGATTTTGGTTTATAAATAAATAGATAAAAAACATCCATACGGATGTTTTCCTGTTAGGATTCAATATGTTTGAGTCTGATTTATGTAGCTAGAAGAATATATCTATTTATTCTTTTTTTTTGATTTTTATAATGTGAATCCTAGCAGTCAACGTGGCAATGTTGACAAACTCTATTTTACATAAAATATTTGCAAAAATAGTCGATATGGAAACTTTTTACAATATTTTCCATAATTAAATTAAATTATAATCAAAAAATTCCCCGATATTTTTTAATCATATTTATTTCTATTTTTATTGGCAATTAGTATTTACTACTTTATAATAGAAACTAATTATTAAAAACAAGAGAGGTTTATTATGAAGAGTCAATTACCAAACATCGTATCACAGCTAAAGCAAGGCTCAATACAAGAAATATTTGCTACTGCTATCAAACACGAAGAATCAATTGAGAATTATTATTTTGAGCAAACAACATATGAAAAAGAACAAATTGAAAAATTAGATATCAGAGGTTGTCATTTTAAAAATGTTTCGCTTTTACAAAGCAAATGGAATGGTTGCTACTTATTAGATGTTTATTTTGAAAACTGTGACATAGCAAATACTCAATTTCAAAATTGTTTAATAAAACGTGTTCATTTCAAAAATTGCAAATTATTAGGTTCTACTTTTGATGAATGCATATTTGACCATGTTTTCATTGACACTTGTGCCTTTCAATATACAAGTATTTCAGAATCTAAAATAAAAACATTAGAAATTGATGAAACAAATGCAAAAGAAGCTAGTTTCTATCAAAATACGATTCAGCATTTACAATTTAATCATACAGATTTAACACTCAGTGAGTTTCATCACTCCTCACTCAACCAGGTTGATTTATCAACTTCTAGAATCGATGGATTTAAAATTACTACCTTTGATTTAAAAGGAGCGATTGTTTCACCTTTACAAGCAATTGATTTAAGTAAACTACTTGGTATTCAAATAAAAGAATAATGCTAATACACCCACAAAAAATCACTTCAATAATTGAAGCGATTTTTAATATAAACAATACATCCATCTTAGAATGATTTTCTTTATAAAGGAAACATTCTTATAAGCATATTGTGCAAACGCAGAATAAAAATCAATCACTTGTTGGTATTCTTGTTGACTTATATCCTTATTTGAAAATCTTGTTTTATAAACGATAGTAACAAAATCAGTTACCTCCTGTTCGAATCCATAATTACGATAGAAAGCTACTAATGATTCATGTTCAATTGCTACTAAAGGATATTCAAATTGCAGTATTGCTAATAGTTTCATTAATCTTACATAACAATACCTAACGTTATCTTGATTATTACTTACTAATTTTCGTTTGATAAACTCTCTTCTTATCCTTGCTTGTAGAAGAAAGATAATAGTAATCCCCAACAACCCGATTAATACATAGAAACAAACTTTATAAATAGACGAAGTTGTTACTTCAGTCTTTATCGCATTTGGTTCTTCTTGAACAACTTCATTTGTGTCGCTTGAATTATCTGTGATTGTATTTTCAAGTCCATTATGTAATGTCTCATCTAATTGATTCCCCAAATTATTTTCTGTACTCCTGTCCACTTCTGTAGCACTAGCTGGTGTTACTTCAATCGGTATCCACCCAACCTCTTCCACATAAATCTCTACCCATGCATGTGCTCGATAATCTCGAATATAGCCTTCATAAAGACCTAATTCTTGATTATAAATAAAATCTGATGGGTATGCTACATAACCTTCTACATAACGACTATCGACTCCATGAAGTTGTAATAATAATGCAGCACTAGTTGCAAAATGCATACAAAAGCCTTCTTTATTCTCTAATAAAAAGTATTCAACATAATCTTGATAGGCTGGAGTTTCCCCAGGAAACCTAGAATACGTATAGGAATTCAATATATCATGTATATACGCAATGATTGATTGGATATCCTTTACCTCTTGATTGTAAAATGCAGTAACGAAGTTTTCCATATTAACAAACTGATTTTGACCGGTTCTCTCTATCGTTCTTTGATAATTTAATTGCAATGTTTCAAAAAAATATTCTAATAATTCTTCTTCTGATAATGCAGTAAAATCCATTGAATAAGCGTAATACAATGCAGTATTGGATAAATCGCTAGTCTGATAATAATCTATAGCAGCATAAGGTATTAGATATTGATTATTTTTTAATAGATACTCTATCATTATAATATTTGGGTTTTGATAATAAAATAAATCAAATAATTCTGAATTATTTTCAGAAACATAATAACTCTGATCAATCCACATTCCATTTTGATAGATTGAGCTTACAAATCCCTTTAAATAAATGGGGTCTTCTACCCTTTCACTAGATGTCATATAGAGGACAGCCTCACCAGAATAATTAAAAGATACAGCTAGTCGTAACATTCCATGAGATATCTTAGCATTTTCTGATGTTTCTTTACTCGTGAAATCCCAACTAGAAACATTAAAGATTCGAAAATTCAATAAATAATCATTGATTTCTTTACGCTTTTTCATTAAGGCTTCTGCATCTAGCCATTGATTTGAATAGTTTACAACACAACCAAATAATAATGCGATGACTAATAATAATTGCATTGATTTTTGTATACTTTTTTGATATCGATTCTGTTGATAAATAAACAAGGAAAATAAGCAACCAATCATGATAACAATCGCTAAATCATTTGGATTTCTATGTAAAAACAAAAATACTATTAAGAAAAAGGCATCAAAGATATATAAATATCGATGTTTTTTTAAATGTTCTACAGATAAAACAATGAGATACAAAGAAATCATAACAATTAATAGATAAAAATAGGTCATTGCTTCCTTGGAATATATATAGCTGCCTAGTGCTTTATAATTAGAAAAATAGATAATATTCATAATTTCTCTAAGCCTATTAATAAATATCATCCCAGCATATACAACCGCTCTTCTAAAAATAAGCAAATAAAGTAAAAGACTAGCAAGTATCAATATGTTATAGTTTCGCAAACGTAATTCTTGCTTTAATAAAAACAAATGAAGTAACGTTATGACAATAACACCGATATAGAAAGTTATAACAGAGTATCCAAATAATAAACTGCTATTAATAATTTCTATCAATGCATACGTATGCAACAACATAACAATCAATAAATAAAGATATGACAATCTGTGCTTACTACTATCTATATCATTACTCTTATTTGAATATAGTTGCTGTAACCCAGATAAATTTGTATTTGATTTTCTCTTTTTTGCCATATAATCACCTATAATATAAAAGAAATATCTAAAAGACTCTCTTCGATTCTTCTTCGATCAATTTCAAATAGTAATTCATTATCTAAAAAGATTTCTAAATCACTAGTAATTTTAATTATACTCATTTGCTTATGAAACATAAATTCACTTTGATATAAAGAATATAAATCTTCGACTTGTTTAATTATTTCAATTTGTAATAATCGTTTAATACATTGCTCAAGTGCTACTTTATCATCAATTGGATAGCGAACGATAGCATCCGCCTGTGAATCAAAAAATACAATATAGTGCAGTGTTTTATTTTTCAATAATTGATTTGATAAAGACAATGCAATTTCTAAAAAAGAATCCATCAAACCATTAATGTTTCGTGATAGTAATACGTTTGAAAGATCTAATAGTATGGACGTGTTATATTGAGTACTCATACTGTCTTCTTTTACCATCAATTCCTGTTTTTTACTAGTTAGTTTCCAATGAATTCTTGATAATCGATCACCTACTCTATATTTTCGGATGTCCATTATTTCTAAAGCATCATTACCTTGCTTGTTTATACTATACTCTGAGTTCTCCACTAAATAATCAGCTTTACGATCTAGAATGACACCAGTTTTATAAATATTTGGTTGAACATATATCTGAAACTTTTGATTTATTTTCTTTCGCTTTTGAAATATCTTTACATAATCAAATACCGTTAATGATATAACATTAAAATGAATACGTCCTGAATAAACAGACTTAATTTCTAAACACTCTGTTTTCTGCTGCTTTGAAGCAATGCTTCCTTCTAAAAAGAATTGCTCTTTACGTTGATTAAATTGATTAAAAGCAACAATTTCAATTTGATAAAAAGGAATCGCTAAACGATTACGGTTCTGTAATTCAAATAGTAATGTAATGATTTCATTTTTATGAACCATTTCATTATCAATTGTTACATTAACATCGAATGACTTAGAAAATAGAATAACACAAATCATCATTAATACTCCAAAGAATAATAAGGCAAATAATAAAATAAGTAAATCTAGTAAATGATACATAATGATAAGTCCAATAATAATTACAACAAAGGTTAGTATACCAAGATACTTTTTCATTATTATTCTCCAATCGTTGGTTTTTTTGTTGTCGAAAGAATCTCTACTATAATATCTTGTATTGAACGTTTATTTATTTTTGCTTTATTACTTATAATAACTCGATGAGCAACAACATTAAAAAATACTTCTTCAATATCCTTTGGTATTACATAGTCTCGATGATTCATTAAGGCTTGTGCTTTTGCCATTTTACTAAGAGCAATACTTCCTCTAGGACTCATCCCAACTTCTATATTTTCATTATTTCTAGTTTGCTTTGCTAAAGATGCAATATATTGGTAAATATCATCATGGATAAATATAGTTTCAACTACCTCTTGAATTTCTACTACTTGCTTTTGAGTAAAGACTAGTTTTAATGAATCTAACGGATTATAATGATGGCGATCTTTTAACATTTGGACTTCACTTTCAGTATCAGGATACCCCAACTCAATGCTAATCATAAAACGATCAATTTGTGATTCTGGTAGTAATTGTGTTCCACTAGAACCAATTGGGTTTTGTGTTGCAATTACACAAAATGGCGAAGGAACTTGATAACGAATTCCATCAATTGTGACTCCATTTTCTTCCATCACTTCCAATAATGCTGATTGTGTTTTCGGTGAAGTTCTATTGATTTCATCAGCCAAAAAAAGATTACAGATAATTGGTCCTTCATGTAAGACAAATTGTTTCTTTTCTTGATCATACATATTGAATCCAGTAATATCACTTGGTAAAACATCGAATGTGAATTGCAAACGATTTACTTTTAAATCCATTACTTTTGAGAATGCTAGTGCAAGTGTTGTTTTACCTACTCCTGGAATATCCTCAATCAAAACATGTCCTTTACTAAAAAAGGCCATCATAATCTTCTTTATTATATCTTCTTTTCCTAAGACTACTTTTTTTATTTCATCTAGTGCTTGATCAATCATGGTATAGTAATTCATAGTTATTCTCCTTTACCCTAATTATCTATTATCATACCATAAGAATTTCTAATTGTATATAAGATAAAAACAATGTTGCTTTTTGTATTTTTATAATTATGTATTCAATTATTACTGATATTTAAAAATCATATTGACAAATTGTATATTATTTACTATAATATTGCAAAATAAATATAGAAATTTCAATGAAAAGAATAGTAAATATAAATGTTTATCAAGAGAGGAAGTATTTGGTGAAAACTTCTTAAATACTTATATTGAATGACAACTTGGAGAATCTTATTGAAAAGATAAGACGTATCACTACGTTACAGTTTCGAGATAACATTTTGTTATAAATAGGATGGCACCGTGATACAATCACTCCTTGTGATTGTTTTTTATTTCAAATGTTAAGTAGGGTGGCACCGCGTTTATTCGCCCCTAGAGAGTAATTCTAGGGGCTTTTATTTTTAGAAAGGGAAAAATAAAATGAGAACATTAATTAAAGAAGTAAATCAAAATAGTAAAGAAAAAATAAATATTCAAGGTTGGGTCTTTCGAGTTAGGAAATTAAAGAAATTTTCTTTTGTTATTATTCGAGACTATAGTGGCTATATTCAATGTTTCTTAGATCATAACATATATCATGAAGAAATATCATTAGAATCTGCTGTTAGTCTTGAAGGCTATGTTTCATTAAATAAAAATGATTATGCAGACTATGAAATTCAAATAACAAGTTTGATTATCTTAAACAAAGCAACGAGTCAACCGATGAGTATCAATCAAATAGAAATTGATGCATCCTTAGATACGATTTTAAATCATCGTGCCTATAGTTTGCGTCATCAAAAAAACCAAGCTATTTTTAACATTCAAAACACCATTTCTAATACATTTAGAGATTTTCTACGTGGCAAAGATTTCCATGAAATTCATTCTCCTAAGATTGTTTCACAAGGAGCCGAAGGTGGTACTGATGTCTTTGCTTTGGATTACTTTGGACAATTAGCTTATCTATCACAAAGCCCACAATTCTATAAGCAAATGATGGTTGCTTCGTTTGAGCGAGTATATGAAATTTCACAAGTCTATCGTGCTGAAAAACATAATACCTCAAGACATTTAAATGAATATGTATCGATGGATCTTGAACTTGGTTTTATTGATGATGAACATACATTAATGGATTTGGAAGAACAATATATTCTTTATTTACTTGAAACATTATTACTTCACCACCAAAACGATATTTCATTATTTTCTAGATCAATACCAACAATTAAGGATAAAATCCCAAGAATTCCTTTTAGAAAGGCTATCCAAATTTTAAAGCAAGAATATGGGAAAGAAAATGATTTTTATGATTTAGAACCAGAAAGTGAACGCTTATTATGTCTATATGCAAAGGAAAAATACCAAAGTGACTTCATCTTTATTACCCATTACCCAAGAGCAAAACGTCCGATGTACACAATGCCTTTTGGTGAAGAGGAAACTCATAGTTTCGACTTATTATTTAATGGAACAGAAATCACCACTGGTGGCATTAGAATTCATGATTATCAAGCATTAAAAAATAATATGCTATATTTTGGTGTAGACCCAAATAAATTTCCAATGTATTTAGAAGTCTTTAAACAGGGCATTCCTCCTCATGGTGGTTTTGCCTTAGGTTTAGAAAGAGTAACCATAATGTTATTAGGACTTAAAAATATCAGAGAAGCCAGTTTATTCCCTAGAGATTGCACACGCTTATTACCATAGTTATATCAAAAAACCGTTAAATTTCTATATGTTATTTAACGGTTTTCTTATTTATCTATTATCATTCTTCTTTATTATTTAACTACTCCTTATTTAATATATCATAAATACATTCATGTAAATGATCAATTGATTTATCTGCTTTCATAATGACATCCTTTGGTGAATTGTTAAATGTATAGCTACCTTTCGCAATTTCAAACATAGAAACATCATTCCATGAATCGCCAACTGCATATAAATTTTCTTTTGTTAATTGTTCTTTATCAAGAATAAATTGAATAGCGATTGCTTTCGATGTATTCATAGGAACTAAATCAACATACCAATTATTCATCGTAATTGTTAAGTCTTTAAATACTTCTTTTGCTTTCTCATAAAATGGTCTAGACTCATCAATACTACTGCTTTTAGAAGAAACACAAACATTAATTAATGGATTAATCATTTCTAAATCCTTACTTTCTTGAATATCCTTACTTGTAAAGCTTTTAATTCCATTGTATAGCTCAATATCTAACGTATCGTTTATATTAAATTCTAAATACAGTTGATAAATATCATAAATTTTTTCTTGCTTAATCTTACTTCTATAAATACACTTTCTTTCTTTATCAAATATTTCGGAACCATTGCTTGTAATATAATATGCATTTGTAAGATTTAACTCTATTCTATCAAATAATGGAAACGTAATTTCACTAGCTCTACCAGTAGATACAATATAGATATTTCCTTCATTCATATAATCTGTTATTGCTTGTTTATCTGCTTCTAAAACAGATCGGGGTTGATCTGGTCCATCATTATGCTTTATTAATGTTCCATCTAAATCACATGCTAAAATTTTTGTGCTCATAAAGTTACCTCCTAAGCGATAATGTAACATATAATAGTTATTAAGTAAAGCTTAAAAAAAGATTGTTTTTTACTTTCATAAATGATTAAATAAAACTAGAAAGAAAGTAATACACAAGGCTACTAAACTAAAACAATGATATGTCGATGATCTATTGATCATAATAAAACAATAAATGAAAGAGGTATAATAAATGTCAAAACCAACATTACATTTGATGGTTGGCTTACCTTGTAGTGGTAAAACAACAAAAGCAAAAGAATTAGAAAGAAAATATAATTTAATTAGACTCACCCCTGACGAATGGCAATTACGTCTATTTGGTGATGATTTTATACTAGATGAACGAAATCATAATAAACGACATGAGATAATCGAAACTATCATGTGGGAGTTAGCCGAAAATCTTTTATTGAAAGGTAATGATGTTATATTAGATTTTGGTTTTTGGGCAAAAGAAGAAAGAATTTCTTTTTTTGAAAAATCAAAAGCATTGAATGTTTCATTTAAAATTCATTTTATGGAAGTAAATTTAGAAGAGCTTCTTAATCGATTAGCAATAAGAAATAATGATCCAAATTACTTAGCTTTCCATATTTCAGAAGCACATATGTTGCAATGGTTTGAGTTGTTTGAACCTGTAAGTGAAAATGAATTAGATTACTATGTGAAAAATGAATAAGAATGATTGGAAACTAAACTAAAATACTGTAAATAAAAAGATATGCAATTTTAACATATCTTTATAGTTTTGTATAATTCTTATTTTATCCCGTACTTAGCAGCATCGCCTAAAGCTTCTTCAATTCTAATTAATTGATTGTATTTAGCGATTCTGTCTGTTCTACTTAAAGATCCAGTTTTAATGTAACCAGCATTTGTAGCCACAGCTAAATCAGCAATGAAAGTATCTTCTGATTCACCTGATCTATGTGAAATAACGTTTTGGTAACCAGCACGTTTTGCCATTTCGATAGCTTCTAGTGTTTCACTTAATGTACCAATTTGATTTAATTTAATTAAGATCGCATTAGCAACACCTTTATCAATACCTTCTTTTAATCTTTCAGTGTTTGTGACAAAGAAGTCATCCCCAACTAATAGGATTTTATTTCCTAATGTTTTTGTCATATAATCCCATCCAGCCCAATCATCTTGGTCTAAACCATCTTCAATTGAGATAATAGGATATTTGTTACATAATTCTACATAGAAGTCAACTAACTCATTTGATGTAAATGCTTTATTGTTTTCTCCTTCTAATGTATATTTACCATCTTTATAGAATTCTGAACTAGCAACATCCATTGCTAAAGATATATCAGTTCCAGGCTTATATCCAGCTCTTTCGATAGCTTCTACGATTAATTGTAAAGCCTCTTCATTACTTTTTAAATCAGGAGCGAATCCACCTTCATCACCAACGGCACTACTGTATCCTCTTTCTTCAACGATTTTCTTTAACGTATGGAATACTTCACTTCCCATTCTGATTCCTTCTTTAACTGAAGAAGCACCTATTGGCATAATCATGAATTCTTGGAAATCAACTTTATTAGAAGCATGAGCCCCACCATTGATAATGTTCATCATAGGAACTGGTAATACATACGAATTAACTCCTCCAATATAACGATATAATGGTAAATCATAGTAATCACTTGCTGCATCAGCTACTGCTAATGATACAGCTAAAATTGCATTAGCACCTAAACGGTTTTTACCTTTAGTACCATCTAAATTAATCATTAATGAATCAATTAATTTTTGATCAGTCGCATCTACACCTATTAATAATTCTCTAATTTCTGTGTTTACGTTTTCTACCGCTTGTAAAACACCTTTACCTTGATATCTTGAAGCATCTCCATCTCTTAGTTCTAATGCTTCATATATTCCTGTTGATGCTCCTGAAGGAACAATTGCACTACCTGCAGCACCAGATTCTAATAATACCTCTACTTCTACAGTAGGAAAACCTCTAGAATCTAAAACCTCTCTTGCATAAATATCTTTAATAAAAGACACATTTAACAACTCCTTTCAATAATTCATTTTATTAACAATTTTAAACTAGTTAGTAGTACCACTAACCACCTTATAGTTTACCATAGATTTCATATTTTTTCCAAAAATTTTACTATATTTTAATATTTTTTTAACAAGAGTTACTTTGAATAACAAAAATATGCTAAAATTAGTTACTATACAAAATTAGGAGATTACAAATGAAGGAAAAAGTAGTAGTCTTCGAGTTCTTTTAAGAAATGACGAAACAGAGATAGGGAGTGTATCTATGAAAAATAAATGTTTACTTTGTCAATTAGAAAACGACAATCAACAAGCAATCGTATTTGAAAGCAACTATTGTTATTTTTTAATGAAAAAACAAACTGTTTTGATTGGTTCAGGAATAATTATTCCAAAAGCTCATAAAGAAAATGTATTTGAATTGTCTAAGGAAGAATGGGAAGATACCTATATTTTATTAAAAAAAGTCAAAAACTATCTTGATGAACACTATCAACCTGATGGATACAATGTTGGTTGGAACAGTGGCAAGATTGCTGGTCAATCAATTTTCCATGCACATTTACATATTATTCCTAGATATAAAAATGAGGAACACGCAGGTAAAGGCATACGATATTGGTTAAAGAATCAAACAATTAACGAATAAGAATAGTCTTACAATGTTTTTATGCTATCAATTCATAATAAAAGATGACGTATCAAAAGATAAATCATCTACTATCAGATCTAAATTATTCTTATTTGTGTTTAAGTTGTTTTCTTTTTTTTGATATGTTTGTCCAGCAGTTGCCAGGCGATACCAGCAATCATTATAACTATAAATGAAACTGTCCAAATTTTCCAAGCGTTGCTTGTCCGTCCGCCACCTTGATCCATCCCATAGCTATTAAATAACATCCCCAATACAAAACCACCAATGTAACCTGCAACAGTACAAATCATTACCTTTCGTCCATCAAAAATCGCAGCAATAACTATAAAAATCAATCCAAATAGAAACATAATAACCGGCCATTGTTTCATCCCATGCAGTCCTAAGAGCACATATCTGCACAATAGAAAAGATACAAACAAAGCCACAAACGCTCCTGCCATCCAAATTATTCTGTTACTTTTTTCGCCTTTCATATTGAATAGTCCTCCTATTTTTCTATTTATAACAACTGCCATCTACTAAAAAATGTAATTACCAGTTTCTAAATATAATGCATATTCATCTAAAATTTCTTCCAATTCTTGATAGCTATTTATCTTTGATAAACGATTTTTAACATAACTTGAAGACTTCAATCCTTTAATATACCAAGGAGCATGACCACGCATTTGTGATATAGCCACTTTTTCAGGGTAAATTTCCATTAATGATAAGGCATGTTTTTTACATTGAGCTAGTTTTTCTTCAAAAGTAATTTCTTTCGGTAACTCTCCTGTTTCTAAATAATCAACGATTTCTTTAATAACCCATGGATTACCTAAAGCAGCTCTACCTACCATGATGGCATCAACACCAGTTTCATCTATCATTCGTTTTGCATCTAAGGCACTTTTTACATCGCCATTACCAATCACAGGAATCATTACAGCTTCTTTTACTTGTTTAATAATATTCCAATCTGCTTTACCTTCATACATTTGTGAACGTGTTCTAGCATGTATTGCTATTGCATTCGCTCCCGCTTTTTCAATTAATTTAGCAACTTCTACCGCATTAATATGTTCTAAGTCAAAGCCAGAACGAATTTTAACGGTAACTGGTTTCGTTACATTTTCAACGACTCCACAAACAATCTCATAAATCTTTTCAGGGTATAATAATAATTTACTTCCAGCTTCTTGTTTTAACACTTTATTAACTGGACAACCCATATTAATATCAATGATATCGCAATTAGAATGTTGATCAATAAATTGACTAGCCTCTACAATTGATTGTTTATCACCACCAAAAACTTGCATACTGATTGGGTGTTCTGATTCATCAACACGTAGCATATCTAATGTTCTCTTATTCTTATATAAAATAGCTTTATCACTGACCATCTCTGAATAGACCAGTCCTGCACCAAATTGCTTGATAATACCACGAAATGCTGCATTTGTGATACCAGCCATAGGTGCCATTACAACATCATTTTCTATAACTTTATCCCTTATTTTAAACATTTTAATCACTTCCTAGAAGCCATTATAGCATTAATCTAGCCATAAATACATATAAAATAAATTATGATATTTCCCATTCATATAAAAAGCTTTATTTCGTATTCCTTCTTTTATAAAACCAAATTTTTGATACAATTGAATGGCAGGAATATTTTCTTCAACGACTTCCAATTCAATTCTTTTTACTTGTATTGCTCTTGCTTCCTCAATTCCTCTAGCTAATAAGGCACTAGCAATGCCTTGTTGATAGTATGCTTTTCTAACAGAAATACCAAAGCTTGATACATGGTATTCTTTTTGTTTTGGATTCGCTGATAGAGTTAAATTACCAATAATTTCTTGATCATTAATCGCAACTAAATTAATATAACGATTATTGATTAGCTTCTTTTCTATTATTTCTTTTGTTTGATCAACAGTGCTACGAAAGGTTCCACGTACACTTGTTAAATAATCCGTTTCACTTAAAACAGATTGTAAATAATTATTGTATTGTAAAGCATCCTCTACCTTTATTTTTCTAATTTCCAATCATAAACCTCCTATTTTTTTATTCCAATTCTAACTCTATACCCTATTTTAGCATGTAATGTCTGATCTTTAAACTGACTATGTATAATATTTTCAAAATTTTCAATAATTGGATTTACCTCTTGATAATGTTTTTTTAATAACGTTTGTATAGCAGTTTGTGATAAGGCCATCGCAATAAAACGATATGCATCACATTGTTCATTATGATGTAACACAATTTCTCTACAATAGGTAAAATAGCCACAATTTTTTATATTACGTAAATGTCGTTTCTTATCATAAGAAGTTGCTGTGCTTGTAACAAATAATAGATTGTTTTTAATTATGACTAATTGCTTCATTAAATCATTAAAAGCTTTTTCAATCTTCCAATCGATAACTGGTGGCCAATCATAATCAATGCTCATAAAGATTCCATTTGATCTTAAAATACGATTTGCTTCAGCTAGTGTCGTTTCTGGTTCCATCCAATGAAAACTTTGAGAACAAGCAATCACATCTGTTGTTTGATTTTCTAAAGTTGTATCGTTTGCCATTGATGTAATATATTCAATAGCGTTGTTCTTACTTTCTGCAACTGCTATCATATCTGGGTCTTGATCTATACCAATAATTCTAGAAGCATGACCTAGCCATATTTCTGTAGATAAACCAGTTCCACATCCTAAATCAACAACAGTATTAATTTTTTTATTTAAATATGTAGTAGCAATTGTAATAATTTCTTTGGGGCATACTGGTCGTGACTTGTCATAGATAGAAGCAAAACTGCTAGTATGCTGATGATTTGATTTTGTTATTACACTCATTATTTTAACCTCACTTTATTCTAATGTATGTGTTACTAGTATAAATTTCAAAATATAAAAACAAACTATTAATTTGTCGAAATATTCTGTTTTTATAAGATTTTAACCTACTTTTATAATAAAATATCACAATCATGATTATATATAAAATAGACTATTGTGGTTTAATTATTAATTTGATAAAATGGTATAGAGATAGATTGGAGGAAGACATATGGCTATTATAGATTTAGTCAAGTATGATGGTAGAGCAGACGTATTTGCATGGAAATTTCCTAACCAGCAATTGAGCACATGGACTCAATTAATTGTTAATGAAAGTCAAGATGCTATTTTATTTAAAGGTGGAAAAGCACTCGACTTATTTACTGCTGGACGATATACGTTAGATACACAAAATATACCTTTATTAACTGGACTTATTGGTTTACCTTTTGGAGGAAAATCACCATTTACTGCAGAAATATGGTTTGTTAATAAAGCTATATCTATGGATATTAAATGGGGGACACCTACCCCAATTCAATTACAAGATTCAAAATATGGTGTTTTTCTTCCAGTAAGATCGCATGGACAATTTGGAATTACTATTCAGGATTCGCTTACTTTTTTAAAAATGTTAGTCGGGACATTACCAGTTTTTAATAAAGAAAATGTGAATGAATATTTTAAAGGTGTTTATTTAACAAAAGTAAAAGATGCTATTTCATCCTACATTATTGAAAAAGGATTTAGTGTTTTAGAAATCAATACCAATTTAGAAGAGATATCAGAGTATATATATAAAAAAATGGTGCCTGAAATGACTAAATATGGTATTAAAATTGTGAATTTTAATGTGAATGATATTAGTGTCCCAGAAGATGATGAAGCTGTAATAAAATTAAAAGCTGCTTTGTCAAAACGTGCTGAAATGAATATTATAGGTTATAGTTACCAACAAGAAAGATCGTTTGACACGTTAGAAGGTGCTGCTAAAAACGAAGGAACTACGGGTACTATGATAGGAGCTGGACTTGGCTTAGGTCTTGGTATGGGTGTTGGCGATACTATGGGACAAAGATTTGGAGATATGGCAGTTAATATAAATACAACTTCAAATATGAAAGAATGTCCTAAATGTCATCAAGTGATTGAAGAAAACATTAAATTTTGTCCTCATTGTGGCACAAATACACAATCAATCAAAAAAGATGTTTCTACTTGTCCAGATTGTCAAGCGGTAATACCAACAAATGCTAAGTTTTGTCCTGAATGTGGGAATGCACTTAAGAAAGTTTGTGCAAAATGTGGACATGAATCAAAAGTAAACGCTAAATTCTGTCCAGAATGTGGCGATAAATTATAGTGTTTTTTATGATAGAGAGGGATACGAAATGGCAAAAAGAACAAAGATTGTTATGAATCAAAAGAAAAAAAATACATCAACTAAATTACTAGGTTGGGGAATTTTTCTTATAGGTTTTGGTATCATTGGCTTTATTGGAACTATTAGTGGAAAAATGACTGATACTAACGATGGTGTAACGGTAACTATTGAACCATTTAGTAGTCAGGCTCTTATATTTTATGCAATAAGTATTGCTTTTATTATTGGTGGCTATTTTATGATTGCAAAAGCTAAAAAAGATCAGCAGCTTTATAATGAATATTTTAGTATCATTATTGATTCTAATATCACTTCCTTACACGATATCGCTTCTAGTCTTAATAAAGAAGTAAGCACAGTTACAGCCGATATTGAAAAAATGATGAATAAGAATCGTTTAGGAAATGCTTATATTGATTATAAGGAAAAACAAATTGTTTTTCCTTCTAGGACACCTACATCGACATCGACAAGCAAAAATCAAAGCTTTGAGCAAACGAAACAAACAGTATCTGTGACGTGTCCAAGTTGTGGAGGAAAAAATACAGTGCTATATGGAACTGTTTCAAGATGTGAGTATTGTGGCAGTACGTTAAAATAAAAAATCTATAATAGTAAATTGTTTATACAAAGAGATTGAATAGTACAACTATCCAATCTCTTTTAATAAATCATAAAATAAATTAATATCTTCCTCAATCATAGTAATTGAATTTTGCCAAAATTCTTCATCTTGAATATCAATACCAATACTCCTTCCTACATCTTCTAAATTCATTTTCCCAGTCAATGATAAAAATTCTTCATATTTAGAAGCAAAAGATGGCCCTTCATTTTGATATAATCCATATAATCCCTTTGCCAATAATAATCCAAAGGCATAAGGAAAATTATAGAAAGCATAATCAGAACTATAATAATGTGGTTTCCAAGTCCACATGTAAGGATGCAGTAAATTATGATCCAACCCATTTCCATAAGCTTTCCTTTGAGCTTCCAACATTAATTCCTTAATTTCATCAACACTTAATGGTCCTTCTTCACGTTTTTTAAATACAGAACTTTCAAATAAAAATCTTGAATAAATATCCACAATTACTTGACCACAATCACTAATTTCACTTTCTAAGATAGCCAATTGTTCTTCTTTTGTCGCCTCTTTTAACGCTGCTTTCTTAACAATAGTTTCGCAAAAAGTTGAAGCAGTTTCTGCAATAGGCATAGGATATTCTGCATTTAAGATAGATTGAGCATTTAAGCAATGTCCATGGAAACCATGACCTAATTCGTGTGCCATTGTTGTGACATCTCCAAATTCATCACCATAGTTAAGTAAAAATCTGCTTTCCTTAATACTATGAAGATTATTACAAAAGGCTCCACCAACTTTTCCACTTCTAGGGTAGACATCAATCCAGTTTTTATCAATTGCTTGCTGCGCATAATTACCTAGATTTTTAGAGAATGTATGAAATTGTTTTACTACAAACTGACTACCTTTTTGATATGGATAACTACTATCTACTTCAATAATAGGGGCATACATTTCATACCAAGGCAATCCAAACTCATAGCCTAATACTTCAGCTTTTTTCTTATAATAACCTTCAAATAATGGCAATGATTTTTCGATTACTTTTAATAATACTTCTAATGTTTCTTTACTCATTCTTGAACTAACTAGCGTTCTATCTAGTGGTGAAGCATATCCTCGTAATCTAGCCTCAATAATCGATTCACCTTTAATTGAATTTAAAGCACTAGCAAGTCCTTGTTCAATGCTAGGATAGGCTTTTAGTTCAGCTTCATAAGCTTTTTTTCTAGTCTCTTTATCTTTTGAATATGCCATATTTAATACTTCAGTTAATGGGTATTCTTGATTATCTAAACTCACCTTCAATGAAGAAATTAATTGGTTCTTATAATTTAACCAACTACTAGAAGCAACTGTTTTTAAATTAGCTAAAACACTTTCACTTTCTTCAGATAATAAATACTTATTTTGTTGTTTAATTTCATGTAAGATGAAACGATGTTCAACTAAATACTCATCTTGCAAATGATCTAAATCAAAACTAGCAATCCACTTATTTAAACTAGCATTTGTATCAGCAAATGTTGCTAACATATTTTCTATGACAGAATCATATTTAATGGCATCATAATCATTGGTGTTAACACTCATTTTCAAACTACTAAACGAAGCAAGTTTTTCGATTAGTGAAGATAGCACCTCTTCCTTTTTTAGGCATTCAATTAAGTTCTTTTCTTCTTTCTCTAATCCAATATAAGCTTTTAATTCTTCCATAATTATTTTTACTGTTTTTAAATCGTTATGAAAGGATGTATCATCAAATGATACATATAATTCATTTAAACTCCAAGTTCTCTCTTGCATATATATACCTCATTTCATATACTAACAGTATATCATTTTTTCTAACTTTTTCTATTAATAACATATACAATCGTTATTGAAATTTCAATAAAATTCAACTTTCTAAGAGTTGACTAGAAACAAAGAATATGCTAAAATTCTTCACAATAGGAGTTGAATATCATGAGTTTAAAGATAACAGACAAATTAACTAGAGAATCAGCTCTGTACAAATGGTATTGATGAAACATTGTGCAGAGCTTAAATAAAGTATACTTACTTTCGTGTTCATCAGAAAATAACTACTAAAAGACGTAATCTATTACGCTTCTTTCATTGTGTTGATTTTCTGAAAAAAAGTAAGTATTGCTATTTAGAGATATAAAGGACTGTAAATGATGTTTCGTTTACAGTCTTTATTTTTACTTAACAAGATTTTATGTTAGATAAACGTAAAAGCAAAAGACTGGATTATTCTAGAATTTTGCTTTTTTATAATGAAAGGAAGTATTAAAAATGAGTTTATTAAAAATAGAAAATTTGAAATATTCGTATGGAGATTACAACATCTACCAAAACGCTCAACTTGATCTATATACAACAGATCATATGGGAATTGTAGGTCCTAATGGTTCTGGTAAAAGTACATTAATTAAATTATGTACGCATCAGCTTTCACCAGATGCTGGAAAAATTACTTGGCATCCTAGAGTGACTATTGGATATTTAGATCAATATGCAAAAATCAATCAAGATTCAACTATTTATCAATTTCTACAATCCGCATTTACTAAACTACTTAAAATTGAACAATCTATGTTATATCTATATGAAGATGTAGAAAACATAGAAAACCATTGGGACGAAATTATTGACTATCAAAATCAACTAGATACAGCAGATTTTTATCACATTGAAACTGAAATAGAAAAAATTGCGAATGGTTTAGGTTTATCAAGTATTGGTCTAGATACAAAGATATCTGAAATAAGTGGTGGACAAAGAGCGAAAGTTATTCTAGCAAAATTATTATTGGAAAAGCCAGATGTATTATTGCTAGATGAGCCTACAAACTTTTTAGATACCAATCATATTCATTGGTTAGCACAATTCTTAAATGAATTAGAACAAGCATTTATGGTGATTAGTCATGATTACCAATTTTTAGAACAAATATCTAACTGTATTTGTGATGTTGATAATAGAGAATTGCATAAATATTCAGGAAAATATTCTGATTTTTTAAAACAAAAAGTACACCTACAAAAAGAATACAACCGCCGTTACGATTCTCAACAGCGTTATATTAAAGAAACAGAAGAATTTATCCGAAGAAATATTGCAGGTATCAAAAGTAAAAATGCCCAAGGCAGAAGAACACATTTACAACGTTTAGAGCGATTAGCCCCTCCAAATCATATGCAAACACCACCTATATTTGACTTTCGTCTTGCTAATAGTGGTCATTACCAACAAATTGTCACTGAATATTTATCGATTGGTTATTCTTTCCCATTATTTGAAAATCTTGATATGACAATCAATAAATCAGAAAAAATAGTAATTACTGGTTTTAATGGTATAGGAAAATCAACTCTATTAAAAACATTAATTGGTCATGTTTCACCTTTAAACGGAAATGTTTTAATAGATGAAAGCATTCAAATTGGTTATTATGAGCAAGATTTAAAATGGGAGAATCCTACAATAACTCCACTTATGCTAATGTCAAATAAATTGCCACTCATAAAAGAAAAAGAAATCCGTAGAAAGTTATCACGCTGTGGACTTTCCAATCAACATATGGATCAATCAATTCAATCGCTAAGTGGTGGGGAACAAGCAAAATTAAAGCTATGTGTTTTATCATTACATCCCTATCATCTATTAATACTAGATGAACCAACGAATCATCTAGATAATGTTAGTAAAAAAGCATTAAAAAAAGCTTTAAAAGAATTTAAAGGCAGTTTGCTTTTAGTAACGCATGAAAAAGATTTCTATCAAGATATTATTAATAAACATATTGATATGACCAAATTATCTAAGGATAGATAAAAAATAGTGCCTATCCAAAAGAGTAGGCACTATCAACATTTGGGTAATTTAAAGGTATGTTCTAATTAATCTAAATCTGTTCCATTACTTTCAATTACTTTTTTATACCAATAGAAAGAATCTTTCCTAGATCTTTTAAAACTTCCTTTACCTTCATCATCACGTTAAAAAAGCAGAAAATAATTTTTAAATGAAAAATACTATGTTCTAATTCTGCTTTTTTATTAGTAACATAGTAAAATTCTATTACATTTATCAATACACTAAGACAATTTACAGTATAAACTTTCCTAGTATAGTTGCTGTATAATCTCTCTTCTAGATTTCTTACTAAAAAGAATAGGACTTTCAGCTACTTTTATGATTCTGTTTTTTGACATAATTTTTTAACATACCCAAA
>Ga0153996_1000226_pt1 | contig 26713 bp, 21 predicted proteins | sample TSNC080MetaG_FD_104728 | JGI IMG/M metagenome (GOLD analysis project Ga0153996, IMG submission 104728) | Attine ant fungus gardens microbial communities from North Carolina, USA - TSNC080 MetaG | ecosystem: Host-associated > Fungi > Mycelium > Unclassified | place: USA: North Carolina, Lumber...
CGCCACCAGATGAAAGCGCGATACCTCTGTGGGCGAAGAACCTAAAAACGCATTTTGGCGAGCTTACACCAGACAAAATCACGGATGAAGAAGCGCAAAAGTACCTGCGGCTTCGCCAGGAAGGCAAGATCGGTCGTCGATCTGTACCAGGCTCCGTGCGGTCAGAGCTGGCGATGCTCTGCGCATGCCTGAACTGGTGTTCCGGGCGCCGAACAAAGCGGGGCCGTCTAAAAAAGTCGGCAGCGCTCTTTCCCGAGACCATGCTTCACGACATAGAGCTCCCCCCTCCCTCACCACCCAGGGACCGCTGGCTGCGGACCAACGAGGTTAAGGCTCTCCTCGACGCTTTTGTTGCTGAACGGGTCGATGGAAAACTTTCTGCGGTCGAAATTTTCACATGGATCGCACTCGAAACGGCATCGCGACGGACAGCGATACGCCAGCTCACGTGGGATCGCGTTGATTTCGAGATAGGTGCAATCGATTTCAACAAGCCCGGTCGTGCGATCACGACCAAGAAACGTGGAACCCCACCCATATCAGCTGCGCTAAGTGAAGTTTTGAGCCGGGCTTACGCCGAACGAACGCAAAACCTCGTCATCGACCCCGCATGCAATATAAATGCCGTTTTGAAAAAAGTCGGGACTCGTGCCGGGGTGGAAGGCGTCACTCCTCACGTTCTACGGCACACTGCCGCAACACACATGGCCCGTAACAGCATCTCCCTCTGGAAGATAGCGGGCGTGCTGGCCAATACAGCCGCTGTGGTCGAACGGGTCTATGCGAAGCATACACCGGATGGGCTGACCGACGCCGTAGCAGCGATCTCAAAAGGGTCGTGGACTATTGCAGCGTAGCGCGCAATTTTGTGCGCAGCGCACAAAATGGGTGCGCATTTTTGTATGTTTAAAATCATATAAACCTCATACAAACAGATAGAAGTACTGTATAGACGCCTTATTTAGAGCCATTACTATCTAGAATCATTGCCATACAATAAAATCATACAAAATTAACGAAAACCGTCAGAATTTAACCTCGCATTAATAAATCTCATCAATCGACAACAATAATCACGCTACTTCCTATGGGTTGAAGAAACAGCTTGCATTTCCTGCATTTGCAAAACGCTAGCCCAGGAACGACTGAAGCCTGCCCCAGTCAAGACCGTGCAGGCTTCATTTCAGATTAGCCATACCATTTCAGTGTTCGTGTTTTTTCTCGCCATGGTGATGAGCATGGTGATGCCCGTGCCCGCCACAACCACAGCCACCCTTTCCATGATGGTGATGGTGGTGATGGTGGTGTTCGTGATGGTCATGGTCATGTCCGTGGCAACATTCGTGATCATCGGCAGCCTGTTCCGGGCTGAAGGGGCGCTCCACCGCTTCCGCCAGACAGCCCTGCCCGCGTGCGAGCTCTTCCAGTTCGGGAAGATTCTCCGCATAAAGAGCGTCCGCCTCCACCTCGACGGCTGCATGCCTGCTCCCCAGTTGCCAAGCCAACCGCATCAACCGCAAAGGGTTTTCAGCGGTTATTCTGAGCAACCATTCGGGCGCCGCCCTGATAACCAACAGGCGCCCGTCTTCCAGCTTGAACGCGTCGCCATCATTGAGAATGACGGCCTTTTCAGAGGAGAATTCGGCATTGAGCCCGCCTTCACCGTATAATGTCAGTGCCTGCTGTCTGCGAGCCTGGTGATCCAGGGTAACGGTGTCAGTTACGAGCTCCGCCTTGACGGCAGGCCTGCGTACAACGCTTGCGACACGAAGCATGTTCAATCCTTTTTTATCTTATCTTGACGACGAGATGACCGACGACCTACCAGGAACCGGTATTGGGCATTGACACCCATGGTTCCTGCTGCGGCTTGTCTTCACCCTTTTGAATCAGTTCTATCGAGATATTATCCGGTGTTTTGAAGAAAGCCATATGGCCATCACGCGGAGGGCGGTTGATAACGATCCCCTCATCCATCAACTTCTGGCAGGTAGCATAAATATCATCGACGTAGAACGCCAGATGGCCGAAATTCCGCCCGCCGTCATAGGTATGATCGCCCCAGTTATAGGTCAGCTCAACCGAAGGGATCACCCGTCCGTTCGCTTCGGCGACATCTTTCGGCGAGGCAACAAAAACGTTGGTGTATTTCCCTTTTTCATTGTCGACACGCCTGATTTCGACTAGGCCAAGCTTGTTGCAAAAGAAATTGAGGGACTCATCCAGATTTGAGACACGGATCATTGTGTGAGCGTATTGCACCTTGTTCTCCCGGCAACAAAAACTACTGCGGCAACCTACTCCCGTCAGGATGCCGACGAAAGCGTATTTTGACATAATGGCAGGTTCGGGGCTTAAAGGCTCGCGAAAGCGACGTTTCCAAGGATCGTCGGAGCACTTGCCTTCAAGATGCTGAATGCAACAAGGGACCTGCCGACTGGCCTCGCAACAGAGAGTAGCAATGGAACAGGCTGAACGGAATCACGACAATGAAAAGCTGAAGGAGACCGTTGCTTTCCGGTCGATCCTGATCAGCGCATTCATAACGATTTTCAAGGGGGCGGGCGGATTGCTGACAGGGTCGCTTGCCCTGATTTCCGACGCCATTCACAGTATGCTCGACGTGGTTTTTACCACCATAACCTGGCTGGCTATCCGCAAGGCGCACAAACCTGCTGACGAAGACCACCAGTTCGGACATGGCAAGATCGAATCTATCGCAGCTCTGGTGGAAACCGTCTTCCTGCTTCTGCTATCCGGAGCCATCGCCATTGAGGGCCTGCGGCGCTTGAACAGCGGCTCGACAGAGGTTTCCCTTCACTGGTTTGCAATTGTCATTCTGGTTTCGGCCATCGGCCTTGATGCGTGGCGCTGGCTGACATTGAAACGTGTGGCCAGACAAACCGGCAGTGAAGCTCTCGAAGCGGACGCTCTGCATTTTGCGTCAGACCTCGTCAACTCATTGATGGTGCTCATTGCATTTGCCGCTATTTGGCTCGGTTTCAAACAGGCGGATTCTCTCATTGCGCTCGTCGTTGCCGCATTCATAGCCATTTCAGGGTTCAAGCTCGCACAGCGCACAATCAATACCTTGATTGATACCGCGCCCGTCGGCCTCTCCGACATCATGCGCAGTGAGGCGGAGTCGGTGGCCGGCGTCGCCTTTGTCGAGAAAGTCCGTGTCCGACCCGCAGGTGGCAATATTTTTGGTGAAATCAGGGTCCGGGTGCCGCGCACACTTCCACTCGACAAGGTCATGGCGATCAAGAAACGAATCATCGAAGCCGTACATGCCGTACTTCCCAATGCGGAGTTGACCGTCATCGCAGAGCCGACCCAACTCGATGACGAGACCATGCTGGAGCGGGTCATGCTGATCTCGGCAAAGCAGCGCATTCCTCTTCACAATGTCATCATCCAGAACGTCGAAGGGAAGCTCTGCGTCAGTTGCGACCTGGAAGTTGACGGCCGCTTAAGCCTCGGCGCGGCCCATATGCAGGCTACAAAGATGGAAACGGCCATCCGCAACGAGTTCGGCCCCGACACCGAAGTCGAAACTCATATTGAACCGCTCAATGTCAAAGCCCTTCTGGGAAGCGATGTCGATGCCGAAATGAAAAGAACTTTCCTGCATTCGCTCTCAACCTCCGCCGGAAATATCGGAATGATTGAAGACGTTCACTCGGTCCGAGTACGCCGCTCCGAAGCTGGTATCGTCGTCAACTACCATTGCTATATCGACCCCGGCCAAACCGTTGCGGATGTTCACAAATGGGTCGATGAACTGGAGCGCACCTTCCGCAGCCAGCACCCCGAAGTGATCCGTGTTATCGGCCACGCCGAACCACGCCCGCAAAAGCAGCCGATTCCATTGACAGGATGAGCATTGAAACCAGTGGCCTTCCATTCCACTATCCAGCTACCTTTCAGAAGCGAAAATACCAAGAGAACAATCATGCGGAACGATGCGCCCACCATCACTTACCTCGAAAATTATCGTCCAAGTAATTTTCTGATCGATAGCGTCGATATCGATATCTCTCTGCATGAGACGGAGACGCGGGTCCGCAGCAGACTGACCCTGCGACCCAATCCGGCAGGATGCGCAGGCGCAGCACTCGTGCTCGATGGCGACGAGCTGGTGCTCTCCGCAATAGAACTGAACGGCTCGCTGCTCCCGCCAGATTGCTATGAAGCGACACCGCAATCGCTGACCATTGCAGCCGTGCCAACGGAATCTTTCGTTCTTCAGATAGAGACTTTGCTGAATCCGAGCGCAAATACCAAACTGATGGGGCTCTATCGCTCCAGCGGTGTCTATTGCACCCAGTGCGAGGCAGACGGTTTTCGCCGCATCACCTATTTCCTTGATCGCCCGGATGTCATGAGTGTTTATACAACACGGATTGAAGCAGATCGTGACGAGGCCCCCATCCTGCTCGGCAACGGCAATCCGATTGAAAGGGGCGAAGTCACAGGCACAGGCCGTCATTTTACCGTCTGGCACGATCCTTTCCCGAAACCAGCTTATCTATTTGCCGTCGTCGGCGGACATCTCGACCGCGTCGGCAAGACATTCACCACAATGAGCGGACGCTCAGTGGAGATAGCCATCTACGTCGAAGCCGGCAAAGCGGAACGCGCCCATTATGCTCTCGACGCTCTTGAACGCTCCATGTTGTGGGACGAAAAAGTCTTCGGCTGTGAGTATGATCTGGATGTCTTCAATGTCGTCGCCGTATCGGACTTCAATATGGGCGCGATGGAGAACAAGGGCCTCAATATTTTCAATGATAAATATGTGCTCGCGTCCGGCAACGTTGCGACCGATAGCGATTACGCCGGCATCGAGGCGGTGATTGCCCACGAGTATTTCCATAACTGGACCGGGAACCGCATCACCTGCCGCGACTGGTTCCAGCTTTGCCTCAAAGAAGGACTGACCGTCTTCCGTGACCAGGAATTCTCATCCGATCAGCGTTCCCGAGCAGTCCATCGGATTTCCGAAATCAAGACCCTTCGCGCACGTCAGTTTCCTGAGGATTCGGGCCCCCTCGCCCACCCGGTGCGTCCAAGCCAGTATCGTGAAATCAACAATTTCTACACGGCCACTGTCTACGAGAAAGGCGCGGAAATTGTCAGAATGCTCAAAACTCTGATCGGTGATGAAGCCTTCCACCACGGCATGGATATCTATTTTGAACGCTGCGACGGAACAGCGGCAACGGTGGAAGATTTTATCGCGGCATTCGAACAGAGTTCAGGCCGAGACCTGTCTCATTTCATGCGCTGGTATGCGCAGGCGGGCACTCCGAAGGTGAGCGTGAAGGGTCATTACGACCCGGGCAAGCATACATACCGTCTCGACTTCAAACAGGCGACACTTCCCACCCCTGGTCAGGAGACGAAGGAGCCAATGCTCATCCCCATCGCTCTTGGACTGGTTACAAAGCAAGGTGAAATCGCTGCGAAATGCGACCGTGTCGATGAAAAGGGCGTCTTTACTCTGGACAAGCCCGAAGACAGCATTCTGTTCACTGAAATCCGCGAAGCGCCAACTCCCTCCGTTTTCCGTGACTTTTCAGCACCTGTCAAAATTTCGCTCGATCTAGCCAACTCCGATCTTTTAACCTTGCTGGGTCATGACAGCGATCCGTTCAACCGCTGGCAATCCGCTCAGACCATCGCAATGCGGATTTTGTTGCGAATGGTCGCCGGGCAGGATTGCGGCGCAGACGTGGAGCACTTCATTGAAGCACTGCAAAACTTCCTGTCGACGGAGGCATCGCAAGACCCTGCCTTTGCTGCTCTGATTCTGACTCTTCCGGGAGAAAACGACATCGCCCAGGAGATCGGCTCCGATATCAACCCGGATGTCATTTTCACAAGCCGCAATCAATTGCGACGGCAACTCGCCCGGCACCTGTTGCCCACATTGAGAGACTTGTATGGGAAACTGCAGAGCACGGATGCCTATTCTCCGGACGCTGCAAGCGCCGGATGCCGGGCTCTGGCAAACCTATCTCTCGACCTGATTGCCTGCGCTGATCAGGCTGAAGGTGAAAAGCTGGCTGCGATCCAGTTCGCGCATGCCACCAACATGACGGACCGTCTCGCGGCACTTGCAGTTCTGTCGCACATCCCCGGCAATACACGCGAAAACGCGTTGGCAAGCTTTTCGGAAGACTATCGCAACGAACCGCTGGCCCTCGACAAATGGTTCGCCTTGCAAGCTGCAATCCCCGAGGATGGCGTGCTGGAGCGGATGGAGCGACTTACACATCATCCGGCCTTTTCTCTTACCAACCCCAATCGTGTACGTTCAGTGGTCGGTAGCTTCTCCATGGCTAACCCAACACAATTTCACCGTACCGACGGCAGAGGCTATGCCTTCCTGGCCGATACCATTTTGAAGCTGGACGCTATCAATCCACAAATTGCCGCGCGTCTGATGACTGCCTTCGGACCATGGCGCATGATGGAGAAGCAGCGGCGAGAACAGGCAGAGCGGGAGTTGCGACGTATTGCGGCAGAGCCGAATTTGTCTAGGGACACCAGTGACATCGTGCAACGTTCGCTGGGCGAATCCAGAGGTCAGAAATAGGTCACAAATCACAGCTGTCCACATTTTATAAAATATAGTTAATTTTTTACTGAGACATGACTGTTTCTGTCTAGACAAATCACCTGCGCGAGATTCTATTACTAGTGATTCGGGGAGATGCGGCACGTCCTCCCGATTGGACGTAATCAGGATTCCGAAAGGACTTCGCATGGAGGCGGAGACCGTTTGCGCGCCCATGCGTGCAGCGACAATACTTGGGGTGGCAAAGTCTGCAGCTAATCCTGCATTCCGCCGTTTAGCCCGTTTTGAGCCGTGGCTCCGTTTCGTCATCCCGGGTCTTCTGGGATGCTTTCTGTTAACCCTCGCCGTCGGCGCCTGGCTGCAGGCAAGATCGGGCCGCGAGGCTATCCTCGCCGAGGCAATTGGCAACATCGACATTGTTGCCTCGCTGTCTGCCATGAAATTCGACCAGTCTCGGTCTCTGGCTGAAAGTGGCAGCGCGGCAGCGCAGCTCGCCAGCTTCGCCAAGATGCTGCCTGAAACGACGCTATCTCAAGGGCGTACGCTGCTTCTCGCCAATATGGAGGGAGCGGTTCTCGCCTCCTATCCGGCATCGGACAATATTCCAAAAAGTCTTGATAGCTTATTTGGTGCAGGGCAACCCGTCACCCTGTTCGCGGACCGCGCCGGTGTTCTGACGATCAGACTGGCCGATAATTCCTCAGCCATTGCGACGGTGCGTAATCTCAGCGCATCCGGCGGCTATATCGCCGTCGTCCAATCAATGGATAATCTTTACGCCTTATGGCGGACCCGCACGATCAATCAGGTTTCCCTGCTCGGTGCGATAGCGCTGGTTCTGATCGGTATCGGTAGCGCATATTTCATCCAGGCAGATCGTGCCCAACTGGCAGATAACGTGTGTGAACGCGTTCGACAGCGCATCGATTCCGCCCTCAATCGCGGACGGTGCGGATTGTGGGACTGGGACGTCGCACGAGGTCGCATCTACTGGTCAGATTCCATGTATCAGATGCTCGGTTATGAACGGGGAGAAGAATTCCTTTCCTTTGGTGAAGTCAACGCCATGATCCATCCGGATGATCCCGACCTTTATGCGATAGCCGATCAGCTTGCCGGGGCGAAAGCTTCCCAGGTGGATCACGAATTCCGGCTGCGCAGCTCGTCTTCCGATTGGGTTTGGATGCGCGCTCGTGCCGAACTAATGCAGGATCCAGACGACAACCATGCCCATCTCGTCGGCATCGTGATCGACACTTCCGAGCAGCGCAAACTCGAGGAACGTACCGCAGCGGCAGACGCACGATTGCGCGACGCTATTGAGGCAATCTCTGAAGCGTTCGTTCTGTGGGACAACAACAACCGCCTGGTGCTTTGCAATTCAAAATTCCAGAGGCTCTATAATCTGCCTGCAAATGCTGTTGCACCCGGCATGACCTATGCAGAAGTGATTCATAACGCCCGTGAACCTATCATCCGTCACAGCACATTCCACGGCGCCGAGGGCGAAGCACCTACTTCGCCGGGAGATGCTGCTCATAGTTTCGAGGCACAGCTTGGCGATGGCCGCTGGCTGCAAGTCAATGAACGTCGCACCAAGGATGGCGGTTATGTGTCGGTCGGCATCGACATCACGCCGCTCAAGAAACACGAGGAGCAACTGCTCGAGTCAGAAAAGCGTCTGATAGGCACCATCTCCGACCTCAAGCAATCTCGTGAAACACTTGAAAACCAGGCCCAGCAGCTCGCAGACCTCGCCGAACGTTATCTTGAGCAGAAAGCCGAAGCAGAGACCGCCAATCGTGCCAAGTCTGAATTCTTCGCCAACATGAGTCATCAGCTACGTACACCGCTCAATGCCATCATCGGCTTTGCGGAAATCATGGAAGGCGGTATTTTCGGCCCGCTCGGCTCCCAGAAGTATGAGGAATACTGCAGAGATATCCTTAACAGCGGTCAGGACCTTCTTAGCGTGATCAATGACATTCTCGATATGTCACGGATCGAGGCAGGCCGTCTCAGCCTCGAAAAGACTGACGTTCTGGTCAATGAAGCGGTTCGTTCCGCACTTGAGTCAATCTCCGAACAGGTTGAGCTGAAAAATCTGTCGGTAACTGTTGACGTCATTCCGGAAGAAATTTCAGTACCGGCGGACTCGCAGGCATTGCATAGAATTCTGGTCAATCTGTTGCAGAATGCAGCGAAGTTTACCGATGACAACGGTTGCATCACTATCAGAACCCGTCAGGCCAGGGATGCAATCAACATTTATGTCGAGGATAACGGCATCGGTATCCCGCAGCATGCGCTCCAGAAGATCGGTCGCCCGTTCGAACAGGTGGAAGCTGAATTCTCCAAGACCTACAAAGGCTCAGGCCTTGGACTGGCCATCGCCCGCTCGCTGGTGGAGCTACATGGCGGCTCTCTCCGTATCCGCTCGCAGGATGGCGTCGGCACAATTGCCCTGATTCATCTTCCCACTAACCGAAATTTTACCGCAACCAAAATAGCATTGGCTGAAACGACACACTGATGCGGGAATATGTAAGATGTCTGCGATGTTGCCCGAATTCTCTCGGGAGCTGGCTTCCCTTATCGATCACACCATCTTGAAACCCGACGCGATAACCGCCGATATCCGGCGGTTTTGTGAGGAGGCTGTCACTTACGGTTTCCATTCGGTCTGCGTTAACGGAGTCCATGTTCCGTTCGTAGCCGAACTACTTGCGGGAACAACGGTGCGAACATGCGCCGTGGTCGGCTTTCCACTCGGCGCTGTGCGCCACAAGATAAAGGCGGCTGAAGCGGACGACGCCCTTGCAGCCGGGGCGGACGAAATCGATATGGTTATCGACATCGGCGCTCTGAAAGACGGAAATACCACGGGCGTCTATCAGGACATCGCCACCATCAGGAATGCCTGCGGGCCTAAGCTTCTCAAAGTCATCATTGAAGCCTGCCTGTTGAGCGATGAAGAAAAGGAAGCGGCCTGCCGCCTGGCCGAAGAAGCCGGAGCCGACTTTGTCAAAACATCGACAGGGTTCTCGACCGGAGGCGCAACGGTTGAAGATGTAGCACTCATGCGCAGGGTGGTGAGAGAAAAGATGGGCGTCAAGGCGTCCGGCGGCATTCGCTCTCGCGCTGATGCACTGTTGATGATAGCCGCAGGCGCAACCCGCATCGGCGCCAGCGCGAGCCTTTCAATTATCGGAGTGCTCTGATTTCCTGCTCACGTGAGAACGCGTCCATATACCTCGCGCACGCTTTTACGAAGATCGTTCAAATGCGCCAGTAGCACTTTTTCATTCGGTAATCCCGCGACTGCGGCAAGCCTGCGGAAAATCGCCGGAGGAACCGTCTTCGCACTGAAATGCTCTTCGATGGTCAGGCGTTGCCACTGAAAAATATCGCCGAACAGCCGATGAGCATCAATCAGAAACCCGGCATCAGCCTCTTCAAGAAGTCCTTGTTTGGCAGATATTCCAAAAACGCCGTCTGCTCGCTGCCCAATCAGGTCAGGATGCTTGTGAGCATGGGAGAGTATGAATGCCTGTGCGATGAAATCGATATCCGTCAATCCGCCTGCTGCCAGTTTCATATCCCAGGGGTCGGAATCTCCCTTCTCCTTCGCGATGAGATTGCGCATCGCGCGGACCTCTCCGAAGACAGTTTTGGAAGTGCGTGGCTCCGCCATCAATTGGCGCAAGGTCCCGGATACCGTCTCGACAAAATCGCCATCGCCCGCAATCACTCTGGCCCGGCTTAACGCCATGTGCTCCCAAAGCTCAGCTTCGGTTTTCTGATAGTTGAGAAAGCCGTTGAACTGGACAGCAACCGGCCCCTTTCCACCATGAGGCCGCAGCCGCAAATCTGCTTCGTAGAGCTTCCCGCGCCTGGTAGGTACCGTGAGCGCGCCAATCAACCTCTGGGTCAGGCGGGCATGATAGACAACCGCATCGAGAGGGCGGACACCATCGCTTTCCCGTTGTCCCTCATTGAAGTCATAGATCACGATAAGGTCGAGATCAGAGCTTGCGGTCAATTCATGTGTGCCGAGCCGCCCCAATCCGAGAATGGCCACCTTGCTGCCAGGGATCTTTCCATGTTCAGCCTCAAATTCCCGGCGGGTATTTTCAAAGCAACATCTCACGACGGCCTGAGCGATAGCGGAATAAACACGACCGGTCTGTTCCGGCGACAGGACACCCGACAGCATCCGGGCACCTGTCACGAATTTCATCTGCCTGGCGGCGTCCCTGATCCGATCGAGGAAATCTTCATAATCGCGCGGATGGCCGACCAATTGGCGAAGTTGCTCTTCAATTTCTCTTTCATCGCTTCTCGGTGCGGTAAATGCAGGATCGATGATCGCATCGAGAACGTGGGGAGAACCTGCAACCGTGTCCGCCAGCCGCGGCGCCGTCCCCAGGAGGTCGGCAAACAGCAATCTCAGCTTGTCATGAGACTGGAGAATGGTGAGGAGCTCTGCCGATGCACGCATTGTACCGAATGCTCGATCAAGCTTGTCCAGCGCCGCGTCGGGGTCTGCAGTTCCTCCAAGCGCCTCCAGAAGCGCGGGCGTGATCTCGGTCAGCACTTCGCGCGCCCTCTGGGTCGTAATCGCGGAACGACGCCCAAAATGCCAGCCACGGACTGTCTCCGCCACCACCTCCGGGTGCTGAAAGCCCAGCTTGCGCAATGATGACAGAGTTTCCGGATCATCCGTCGTACCGGTAAAAACAAGACTGCCCACCTCTGTCGCCAGTTCAGGACCATCCTCGAACAGCAGAGCGTAATGTTTCTGAACCAGCCGAGCCTGGCCGGTCAGGGCATCAGAAAAAGCCTTAAGCGTGGAATAGCCGCAGAATCTGGCGAATTGGGTCAGAGTCTTGTTGTCTTCCGGCAGACGCTGGGTCTGTTCGTCAGCTACCATCTGCAGGCGATGCTCGATAGTACGCAGGAATGCGTATGCTTCGCGCAGTTCCTCACATGCTTCGGAGGTAATCCAGTTTTCGTCTCTGAGGGCAACCAACATATCGAGGGTTTTCTTGCCGCGCAGAACCGGACGGCGCCCGCCGAAAACAAGCTGCTGCGTCTGCACGAAGAACTCAATTTCGCGAATACCGCCGCGACCGAGCTTGATGTCATGCCCCGCGACGGCGATCTCATCATGTCCACGCACCGCATGAATCTGCCGCTTCATGGCATGAACATCGGCGATGGAGGCGAAATCGAAATACTTCCGCCAGATAAAGGGAGTGAGATCAGCCAGAAAAGCTTCGCCAAGCGCCGTTTCTCCGGCTACCGGCCGGGCTTTGATCATTGCCGCCCGTTCCCAGTTCTGACCTACGGATTCATAATAGGAATAGGCTGAAGGCAAAGCCACTGCAGTCGGTGTGGAGCCCGGATCGGGACGCAATCTGTAATCGACGCGGTGAACGTAGCCAAACGGAGTCCGTTCCTGCAGGAGACGCGCCAATTGCTGCGCGATACGGCTGTAAATGGTTGCCGGCTCGGCATTCTCCGGCAATGCCTGGCTCGCCGGATCGAAAAACACGACGAGGTCGATATCGCTGGAATAGTTGAGCTCGCCGGAACCGTGTTTTCCAAGCGCCATGACAACAAGGCCACAACCAATGCCAGGTCTTTCCGGGTCCGGCAGCTCAAGTTTTCCCAGTTGAGCTGCTTCATGCAGAACGATATCGAGCGCTCCTTGCACAGAGGCATCGGCAAAGCGCGTCAACGCATCAGTGACCTGTTCAACTCCCCACATCCCGCCGATATCAGCCAGAGCGACAAGAAGCGCCATTTCTCCTCTGGCCCTGCGAAACTCTGCCCCCAAATCATCCCGGGTCACCGCGCCGGCACGAAAGGCCGCGAGACGGTTTCGTTGAGTATCTATCAATCGTTCGCAGGATTGTTCCGGCGGAGAGGAAGCAAGTCGAAGAAGCCGCTCGGGGTCCGAATAAGCGAGCTGCCATAAAAAATTCGAGTGATCGGCGATAGCCAGAATGATATCCCGAAACGGTCGACCCTCAAGAAGTAGCGCAAGTTCCTCCAGCTTCGGCTTTCCGTCGATACGACGCGATAAATCGGAAAGACGGCTGCCAGCTCTTTTGTCGTCGCTCAAGGGGGGCGCGGTGACAATACGTTCAGCCAAGGTGCCTGTCGCAGCTTGAAAGTCGTCCAGGCCGTTAGTCCCCTGGTGATCGTGCCCCATCTGCTTCTCCCCTATGCAACGGTAACCGCAACATCGCTTGCAGGCCGGGTTCATTATCGCCCAGTATCAGTTTCCCGTCATGCAGGCGAGCGATTGCCGATACCAGACTGAGCCCGAGGCCGAATCCCGGACGGCTGCGTGAGCCTTCCAGCCTGACAAAACGCTCGGTCACCCGCCCACGGTCCGCCTCGGGAATACCCGCACCGCGATCTGAAACCAAGATTTCGATATCTTCGTCTACCCTGCGCGCAATGATGGATATAGCGCTCGTTCCATTCTCTCCCGACGTCCCGTATTTCAAGGCGTTGTCAATGAGGTTAGAGATAGCCTGTCCAAGCAGTTCCCTGTTGCCATTGAGGAGAAGACCGTCCTGGATGTTGATCGTCATCACGGTTCCGCCTTCCTCGGCCAAAGGCTCATAAAGCTCGGCAACGTCGCGGGCGACCTCCGCAGCATCGAAAACGTTCATGACTTCATTCGTGCTTCCGGCCTCCAGCCTGGCGATCATCAAGAGCGCATTAAAGACCCGGATCAGGTTATCGCTTTCGTCGATATTACTCCCCAAAGCAACGCGTAACTCCTCTTCCGTCCTAGCGCTCCGGAGCGCCTCATCAGCGCGGTTGCGCAAGCGTGTCAGCGGTGTCTTGAGGTCATGGGCGATATTGTCCGACACTTCCTTCAAGCCGGTCATCAACTCACCGATACGGTCAAGCATGGCATTGAGATTGAGAGCAAGACGATCAAGCTCATCGCCGGAACCTGTCACGGCCAGCCGCCCCGTGAGGTCTCCCTCCACGATTGTCCGGGTTGTCTCAGTCATACCATCGACACGCTTGAGCACGCGCCGGATGACAAACCAGCCGCCAGTACAGCCGAAAAGACACAAAAGGAAGAACGACCAGCCAAAAGCTCTGCCGACAGCGGTGCGCAATCTGGCCCTCTCCTCAACATCGCGACCGACCAGAAGACGGAAACCGCCGTTGAGTACGAAAACCCGGACAATGGCGCGATGTTCTTCCCCATCGGCCTCCTCAACGCGGCTGTAGAATGTCTCCCGCTGCCCGGGACTGTCCAATGTGCCTGGCGGAAGCGCACCGACATTGCCGGCGATACGCTCGCCGCGCTCGGTGGTTACCAGGTACAGAAAGGAACCGGGGTTCTGCGATCTGCGGGCAACGCTATTGACCAGACGCCTCAAACCGCCCTGGGCATACTGATCTGACAAGCCCTGAATTTCGGCATCAACGGCCGAGAGTATCTGTTCATCAAGGATATTTCGCGCATTCATCGCGATATATCCGATTGTTACCGTAGCAAGAACGGAAAATGCCACGAGATAAAGCAGGGATAGTTTAAAAGCCGTTGTTCGGACGACCTTGCCCAGCCCGGTCATTTTTCCCCTTCGCTCCCAACACGAATCATGTAGCCGGCGCCACGGATTGTGTGGAGCAGGGGTGTATCAAACCCCTTGTCTATTTTGGAACGAAGACGCGACACGTGAACATCGATGACATTCGTCTGAGGATCGAAATGATAATCCCACACGTTCTCGAGCAGCATGGTACGTGTCACCACCTGACCGGCATTCTTCATGAGATATTCCAGCAGACGGAACTCACGTGGCTGTAGTATAAGCTCTTCCTCATTGCGCACGACACTGTGAGAAAGACGATCCAGTACTAGATCACCAACCTGATAGGAAGTCGGCTCAGACGACAAATTGGGCGAACGCCGCCGGGCCAACACCTCGACGCGGGCCATCAGTTCCGAAAATGCGTAAGGCTTCGGGAGATAATCATCACCACCGGCGCGCAGGCCCTTAACGCGATCATCGACCTGTCCCAGCGCGGAAAGAATAAGAACAGGCGTTGCAACACTCTGCTCGCGCAGCGACCTGATCAGGGAAAGACCGTCCAGCTTTGGCAGCATCCGGTCCACGATGAGTACGTCATAATCGCCGCTTTCGGCCATCGCATAGCCATCAAGGCCATCGGCAGCATGGTCCACAACGTGTCCCTGCTCTCTGAAAGCCTTTTGCAGGTAGGCGGCCGCTTCGGCGTCATCTTCAATGATCAGAATTCGCATGGTCGTCATATTAAGCATCTCGCGACAAAATGAACACTGCTTGCCAGACGAAAACGCACAAACTAACAGTTTTGCGCCTCAACTTCAGTAGTAGCTACCGAGGCAGATAAAAGAAACCTGCCATCTCTTGCTGAAACGGCAGGTTCAGGTCATCGCTCCCGGGTGACTTTGGAGGAGGAGCCCGGGAGCGATGCGGCACAGGAGCGTTAATCAACTCCCGTTTTTGTCTATTTCGATCAGGTACCGCTTGGCTGGCGCTCGACCTCGATCTTGACTTCACGTTCCTTGCCGGAACGATAGACGGTCATGGCGATGGACTGCCCTGGTGAAACCGCAGCAATCTTCTTTGACAGGTCTTTTGGTTCCGAAATTGGCTCACCATTGACGGCAATGATGGTATCCCCGGTCTTGATGCCTGCTTTGGCTGCCGGCCCTGAAGCGACCGCTTCCGCAACAAGGGCGCCTTTCGCGTCCTTCAAGCCAATCGCCTCGGCTATTTCCTTGGTAACGGGCTGAATCTGAACACCGACGAAACCACGTGAAACGGAACCCTTGTCTTTCAGATCACCGACGACCTTATCAACCGTATTGGCGGGAATTGCGAAGGCAATGCCGACACTGCCACCGGATGGTGAGTAGATGGCGGTATTCACGCCGACGACCTCACCGGCCAGATTGAAAGTCGGACCACCGGAGTTACCCCGATTGACCGATGCATCGATCTGCAGGAAGTCGTCATAAGGTCCCTGGCCGATATCCCGATGCAATGCCGAGACGATGCCAGATGTCACCGTGCCTCCAAGTCCGAACGGGTTGCCTACAGCAACGACCCAATCACCAATATGCGGGCGCTCCTTGGCCATCCGAACATAAGGCAGATCCTTGCCACCCTCGACCTTGAGGAGAGCCAGATCGGTTTTCGGATCTGTTCCGATAACCTTGGCATCCATCGTGTCGCCATTATCAAGAACGACCTGAACACTGGCTGCATTCTCAACCACATGATTGTTGGTCACAAGATAGCCATCAGCGGAAATGAAGAAACCGGAGCCCTGAGCCTGGGTGAGCTGACGTTCGCCGCGACCTGGACGCTGCGGCGCATTCTGATCTCCGAACTCCTTGAAGAAACGGCGAATCTGGGGAGGAAGCTGAGACATTCCGTCTTCATCATCCTTCGCAACAGCGTTCTGTATCTTCACCCGGACCGATACAACTGCTGGCTTGACCTTTTCGATCACACCGGCAAGCGACGGCATACCCTGGACGGGCTGATCCATCACACGCAGTTCAGCGCGGGCAGGAATGGATGTGGCGACAAAGCCACCAAGCGCGCTACCGGCCAGCAAGGATGCTCCTACGGCTGCACAAACCCATCCGGTCTTTTTCAGACCTTTGATTCCGGAGGACCGGCCGTTCTCATTGATCTTGTTCTCTAACATGACTGTCTCCGCTCTAAGGCCGATTGAACGGGCCTCTCTAAACTCTACGGGAGGACAATGCTCTGCCGAGCCTTACCGTTTTTTCTCTCAGCCATGACAAATTCGTAAGCTTGGGACAGCTTCGCTATAAATAGCCCCGCGACCGTCATAATTACGCGCTATCAGCTGCAAACAAGGATTTCGCGCGTGAGTAGTGTCATCCGAAAGAGGCATCCAGTGGTAAGGAGTAGAGAGAATGAGAAAAGTATTGGGATTGGCTGTACTTCTGGCGCTCACGGGGCAGCCGGTGTTTGCGCAGGAATCCAAAAGCACCGAGGCTTACAAGGAATCAATGATGCACATGCATCACGGAATGGACATTCCCTATACGGGAGATGCCGATATTGATTTCGCGAAGGGCATGATACCCCATCACCAGGGTGCAATCGATATGGCTAAGGTCGTCTTGAAATACGGCAAGGACCCCGAGTTGAAAAAACTGGCAACGGAAGTGATTCAGGCCCAGGAAAAGGAAATTGATTTCCTTAATAAATGGCTGGAAAAGCACCCGAAGAAATAACCACCCCGAACAGACAGGATGCGTTTCAAGAGAAGTCGCATCCTGCTTCCGCAGATCGTTACTTTCTCAGCAGGGAATCCAGAGCGGCCTGCTCCTGCTCGGTCAGGGGGGCAACCATCTGCTTCTTCCGCCGACGAACGACGATCAGGATACTCACACCGCCGATCAACAGCACGATAGCCGGCGTCAGCCACAGAACCAGCGTGTGAGGCTGGAAAACCGGCTTCAGCAACACGAATTCACCATAGCGTTCAACGACAAAACGACGAACCTGATCATCGCTGTCCCCCGCTTCGAGGCGTTCACGAACCAGAAGTCTCAGGTCTCTTGCAAGCGATGCATCGGAATCATCTATCGACTGATTCTGACACACGAGGCATCTCAGCTCCGATGAGAGGTCGCGCGCCCTGAGTTCAAGCTTTGTGTCCTTGAGCACTTCATCCGGCTGCACCGCGAGCGCTGGCAACTGCCAGAGAGCCAGAAATAAGATTGCCGAGATAGCGGCCCACCAGTTTCTGCTCATTGCTGTGTCCCCATGAGAGCGTCTGCAGGAACTGAGGCCTGTCGCGCCCTTTTTGGAGCCCCTACCCTGTAACGTCGATCAGCCAGCGCCAACGCTCCGCCAAAGGCCATAATCACGGCTCCAAGCCAGATCAGAACGACGAGAGGCTTGTAGTAAAGCCTTATCCCTATGGTCTGTTCATCCTGACTGTCACCGAAACTCACATAAATCTGGCTGAGGCCCAGAGTGATGATGCCTGCTTCGGTTGTCGGCATTCCCTGACGGCTGACGAAGACACGTTTCATGGTCTCGACATTGCCGACCGGGCTGCCATCTTTCGAAATGCTGAGGATGGCAGCCAGTTCGTTATAATCCGCACCACGGCGCGCCACCACACGCTCAAGCCGTGCCTGGAAAGGACCGGCTGAAACAACATCGCCAGGCTTGACGGATGCGATGGTTTCGCTGCCCCATATGGCCGCAGCAACGCCTATCACCGTTAACCCTGTTCCCGCATGGGCCAGTACCATTCCCCATGTTGATGATGGCAGGCCGATGGCCTTGCGCAAGGTTATTTCTATCCCCTGCCTCCGTTTCCATGATCTCGTTACTATTTCATTGGCCGAACCGAGAACGAGATAGAGACCGAAGCCGACACCGAGCGGCGCTGCAACCGGCCCGCCGCGGTTAAACACCAGAAGGACAGCCGTCGTAAGAATAGACAGGGCGAACACGCCCATCAATCTACGAGCAGTAGCTGCGAGATCACCCCGCTTCCATGCCAGAGACTGGCCCAAAGGCAGTATTGCCAGCAGCGGAATGATGATCGGAAGAAAAGTCAGGTTGAAGAATGGAGCGCCAACAGAGATTTTCGCTCCCGTGAGCGCTTCCAGGGCAAGCGGGTAAAGCGTCCCGATAAACACCGTAGCGCAGGCAGCAGCCAGAAACAGATTATTGATAACCAGCGCTCCCTCACGGGAAACAGGGGCAAAAATTCCCCCCTTACGCAGCAGAGGTGCCCTCCAGGCATAAAGAGCCAGCGATCCCCCAATGAAAATGATCAAGATCGCAAGAATAAAAACACCGCGCCTGGGGTCCACAGCAAATGAATGAACTGATGTCAGGATGCCTGAACGGACCAGAAACGTGCCGAGCAGCGATAACGAGAAGGTCAGGATTGCGAGGAGGATCGTCCATACCTTGAGCGCATCCCGCCGCTCCATCACCACCGTTGAGTGCAAGAGAGCGGTGCCGGACAGCCAGGGCATGAGGGAAGCATTCTCGACCGGATCCCAGAACCACCAGCCGCCCCAGCCGAGTTCGTAATATGCCCAGTAGGAGCCCATCGCGATGCCGAGGGTCAGGAATACCCACGCAGACAACGTCCAGGGACGCACGATCCGTGCCCAGGCCGCATCAATACGCCCTTCGATCAGGGCAGCGATGGCAAAGGCAAACGAAATCGAGAAGCCGACATAACCGAGATAGAGAAGCGGCGGGTGAATCGCGAGACCGGGGTCCTGCAAAATAGGGTTCAGGCCCATGCCCTCGATGGGCGTGGGAAACAGCCGCTCGAACGGATTGGACGCAACAAGGATGAAAATGAGAAAGGCAAAGGTAACCGCGGCCTGAACCGCCAATGTATTGGCCCGAAGCCGTTCAGGGATCGATTTACGTGCGAGAGCCACCATTGCCCCAAAAACCGCCAGGATGAGAATCCAGAGCAGCATCGAGCCCTCGTGGTTGGACCACACACCCGAGAGCTTGTAGACCATCGGTTTCAGGGTGTGTGAATTCTCCGCAACATTGCGAACGGAGAAATCCGACGTCGCATATGCAAAAGAAAGAACGAAAAACGAAAAAGCAATGCAAACGAAGGTGGCGAGTGCAACCGGCCCCGCCAGCGCCATAAGTCGACGGTCACCTGTCTGCGCTCCCCATAACGGCACAATCAGCTGAATCAGGGAAAGCCCCAACGCCAATGCCAGGGCGAAATGTCCGGCCTCGACCAACAATTGCGCTCTCCTACTTTGCCGAGCTTTCGGCCTGGTTTTCCTCGCCCTGCCAATGGCCCTGTTTCCTCAAGGTATCGGCAATTTCACGCGGCATGTAAGTTTCGTCGTGCTTGGCCAAGATCGTATCCGCCTGGAATGTGCCGGCAGTATCGAGCATGCCCTCGGCAATCACCCCCTGTCCCTCGCGGAACAGATCCGGCAGAATTCCCTTGTATTGGACCCTGAGTTCGTTCTGTGCGTCCATCACGACGAATAGCACCCGTCCATCCGTACCACGCTCGATGGACCCATCCTTGACAAGCCCTCCGAGCCGGAAACGCGTCCCGGGCTTGACACCCTGTTCTAACGCCTCGGCCGGACCGAAGAAAAACGTAATAGATCCGCTCATCGCGTACAGGACAAGGCCAAGCGCCAACGCGATGACGCCACCGGAAAAACCTATGAGTGTCAATCGCCGTTGTTTTCTGGTCATTTCTTCCCGTCTTTATCCAGTTTCAGATCACGAACGGCCGCCTCGAAAGATGCCGATGCATCTTTATCCGAAGCGAACGCAAGACGCGCCCTACCCAGAGCCGCAACCGCCTGGGTTTCGTTTCCGAGTACCATGTAGGAACGAACCAGCTGCGCCCACTCCTCCGGCTTGCCCCCATCCTGCTCGATACGTGCTGCGAGAGACTCGACCATGGCCTGTATCACCTCTGGGCCGACATCTGACGATGCATGGTCTGCCGCCTTGTCCAGAACTGCCAGCCGTTCCCGAACAATAGACGTCCAGGGAGAAGGCACAGCCAGCATCTTGCTGTAGAGTTCTTTCGCCTTAGCGGCGTCACCCGCCTGCTCCGCAGCAAGAGCAAGATAGAATTGAGGTTTCAGGATATCGGGCTTCAACGATAAAGCCCGTTCAAATGTCGCCCTGGCTCCGGAATCGACAACGCCGCCCGCAGCAAAAACCTGCGCTTCGCCGTAACCGGTCAAACGGACCGCATCATCTCCCAGAATATGTAACGCCTTGCGATAGGCGATGAGTGCATCGTCCAATCGCTCCAGAGAAATATAGGCAGGCGCTATCAACTCCCAGCCACGCCCGTCCTCCGGGTTTTGCTTGAGATGTTCCTCCAGTTGCGTCACTGCACTGGAGATATCCATTTGCTCGGGGGCTGATTGCTGTACCTGCTGTGCGGCCCTGCTGCCGAAATCGGGAGCTCCATGCATCGTATAAGCCGCGAGCGCAACCAAAGGCACAATCGACAGAGTTAAAGCCGAAACAGCACGACGGCGGCGCAATGCGGGCTCTCCACCCTTGTCCTGTACCGCTGCCGAATGGCCGGTTTCGCTTGAGCGTAATAATCTTCGCCCCGCTTCGATGCGAGCAGCCTCCGCTTCCTGCGGTGTCAACAAGCCTCGCTCTAAATCCCGGTCAATTTCGGAACTTTGTTCCTTATAGAAAGCGACATCGGAAATCATCATTTCGGGCCCGGCTGAATTCGCGCGGGACAGGGGCCAGAGAACCGCCATCACCGCAACAACCGTCATCAAACTGAAAATGAGCCAGATGATCATGAATTAACTTATCTTGCCTCTGACATCGAAAAAATGGCGGTGGTCGCGACGCGAGAGTCGCGCAATGGATATATCGACAATGACTATCATCACAGTTTCCCCGGTTTTTATTGTTGACGTTAGTCAAAGTAAACAGCGAAAAAATTTATAAGTCTCTCAATATTTTACACCACGACATCACCCGGAAGCACGAGTTTCGCACGTAAACCACCCAGCGGGGAATGATCCAGAACAAGATTTCCGCGATAAAGCGCCGCCAGATCTGAAACGATTGACAGCCCCAATCCCGAGCCCGGTTTGGACTCGTCAAGTCTGCGGCCACGCTTGAGCACGTCGTTTCTAACATCCTCCGATAAACCGGGGCCATCATCATCAATCAGGAGTTTTAATCTTAAACGCCCATCCTCCTCAGTGGTCCTGCCCGTTATCCTCACTTCCGCATTGGCCCATTTGCAGGCATTATCAATCAGATTTCCCACCATCTCCTCAAAATCCTGCCGCTCGCCGCGAAACCTCATTCCGGTGGGAATCTCGACCCTAATCACCAATGCCTTTTCTCGGTATATTTTGGCGAAAGTTCGTTCGAACGCAGTAATAAGCGGCTCAATCTCGGTCATCGTTCCCAGAGTTCCCGCCAGGGCCGCAGCTCGGGCCCGATCAAGATAATGGCGAACCTGATCGCTCATGATGGTAGCCTGTTCCCGAACCTTGGCGGCGACATCTTCAGGGGCGGCATCCACCTCATTGACGATGACGCTCAGCGGCGTTTTCAGCGCATGGGCCAGGTTACCGACCTGGGTACGTGCCCTCTCCAGAATTTCCTGATTGGTGTCGAGCAACAGGTTGAGCTCCTGCGCAAGCGGCGCGATATCTCTTGGATACTGACCCGGAATTCTCTCCGATTCGCCGCGCCTGATAGCTTCAAGAGCAGCTCTGAGGTTGGACAACGGCCTTAATCCGAATCTGATCTGCAGAAGCGTCGAGATGCTCAGGGCCAATCCCAGTAACGCAAAAGTGATCATCAGGGAAAAAACGAAGCGGTTAACATCGACATCTATCTCGTCAGCCAGCCCTGCGACACGCATGATAAAGCGCCCATCCTTGCCGAGATCAATGTCCCGCTCCACTATCCGCATCATTCGCTCATCCGGCGCCGGGCCATATCCCTTGCGTATTCCGCCGAATTGATCCTTGTTCTCGGGAGAGAGCAGACTCGGGAGGCTCCCGCCGAACAGGGATTTGGACGAACGGACCTCCTGCCTGTCGGCATTCGGGCGTTCAACCTGCCAGTACCAACCTGACAACGGCAGCTCAAAACGCGGATCGCCGATGGACGGCAGGTCCCTGTCGGGATTCCCGAGCGCAACCAGATCGGATGCGAGGTTGTTGGTATAGACGAGAAGGCGCTGGTCGAATGCCCGTTCGGCGGTGTCGCGATAGAGCGCAGAAAGAATGACTCCCGCAAGCAGCAGAATGGCTACGCTCCAGAACAGCGCCGAAAGAACGAGCCGTGCAGCGATAGAGCGACCGGAAAGGGGAACCGTTACCGGCACGAAGGATCAGCTTTCCCGTGGAGCGTCAATCAGGTATCCAAGCCCTCGCACGGTCTGGATGATGTCGACACCGAGTTTCTTGCGCAACCGTCCGACGAATACCTCGATCGTGTTGGAGTCCCGATCAAAATCCTGATCATAAAGATGTTCGGTCAGTTCGGCCCGGGATACGATGCGCCCTGTATGGTGCATCAGGTAAGACAGCAGCCGGTATTCATGGGATGTGAGTTTGATGGCATTGCCATCGACTGCAACCCGCCCTGAACGGGTATCCAGCCTCACCTGGCCGCAAACGATCTCGCTTGATGCATGACCGGCGGCACGGCGCAATAACGCCCGAACCCTGGCCAGAAGCTCTTCCATGTGAAAAGGCTTGGTAACGTAATCGTCTGCCCCGGCGTCGAAACCCTGTACTTTGTCGCTCCAGCGGTCACGCGCGGTCAGAATGATGACCGGTTTCTTGATATTCTGACTACGCCAGGCATTCAGTACAGATACCCCGTCGATGGACGGCAATCCGAGGTCAAGAATGATCGCATCATAAGGTTCGGTCTCGCCGAGGAACTGCCCTTCCTCGCCGTCATAGGCTCTGTCGACGGCGTAGCCAGCCTGTTCCAGGGCGGTTGTTATCTGCTTATTGAGATTCTTGTCGTCTTCAATAACGAGAAGGCGCACGTTGGACATCCCTTGATTATGGGGTTGCTATGACTTTTCCGGATGCGGCATCCACCATTACCTGTACCGCTTTACCATCTTTTCGCAAGACGATGACAACATAAACAAAGGCGCCATCCTTCCGACACAGGTCGGCCCGCAGAACATCCGCATTGGGTACCGAGCGGCGGGCAGTCACCACTGCTGCAGTCGGAGCCACGTATTTGTTGTTGGCGACGAGTTCCCGCATTTCCCGCGGCGATACGCAGCCAGTAAAATCCTGCTCCGCCAATGCTGGAGAGCTGAAAAGAAAACAGGTTATGAGGGATAGGACATGACGCATCGGCGGACTTTGCGCACAAGGCTGTGAATGAATCCTGAACAATGGAATGCATCTTGCAATTACGCTAATACGAAACGGGCCTTCTAAACCGCTGGCATCCGACGGGCCCACCGCGCAATCAAAAGTGGAGCGAGAAATCAGTGAGCAGGAGCACACTCTCATTTTGGTTGTTACGTATTGCCTTAGCGGTCGCAGGCTTACCGCCTGCCACGTTGCCGGCAGCCGCTATCGTCGGGGGTCTCGAAAACGATGGTTCCCTGGCACGCAGTTCCGTCATGGTATTGACGTCGAACGGCGGCGTCTGCTCGGCTGTCATCCTGACCCGGAATGTCATTCTCACGGCAGCCCATTGCGCCAGCGGCGCCGAGCAGTATCGAATTCACTATCGCGATAGCACTGGCGAGCCGGTCATGCTGGAACCGGAAGGCAAGACCGTCCATCCGGGTTACGTCGCGACTGCTGTAAAAAACCGTAAGCAATCGATAGACTTGGCTCTGTTCAAGCTGAAACAGCCTCTTCCTTCGCAGTTTTCGGTAGCGACGCTTTCTTCGATCAGGCCTGGAGCCGGATCTAAAATCACGATCGGAGGATTTGGCGTCACACAAAACGATAACGGGCGTTCCAGCGGGATTTTCCGCACAGCCGACCTTAGCGTCACCGAACCATATGGCCCGGGCAGGTTTCTCATCTGGGCTGACGGCGAAGAACAAAGCGGGGCGTGCAATGGCGATTCCGGAGGGCCGATAGCGGTCAACAATTCAGTTTTTGCAATTACCGCCTGGGCTGTGGGGAGTAGCCAATCGCCATGTGGAAAAACCACGCAGGGCATTCTGCTCGGTCCGCAGCGTCAGTGGATAGACAAAACATTGCAAAGCTGGGGCGGACAGGCCCGATGGCATGACTGATTATCCATCTTTTTTCTGACAAAGCATGGAACCATTCTTCGGCAAGAAAAAATACACCTTGAGCGAAAAGGCACCTTGCACTGCCAAAGGAAATCGGCACGATAAGCTCATGCGCATATCCCGGCTCCTCACGGCTCTTCTCGCGGTTTCACTGCTGTCCTCGACGGCGGAGGCAGTTGTCGGTGGGAAATCTGCACGGGACCGAAACGGCATCCGCCGGTCAGTCGTGAGAATAGAAAGTTCGCACGGCGAATTGTGTTCGGGTGTCCTTGTTGCACCGGATGTGGTTTTGACCGCAGCCCATTGCGTCATATCCAACGCTCGCTACCGGGTGATAGCCACGGATTCTGGTTTCAAACCACAGGAGTTTCCGGTCGTTTCCATCAAACGACACAGCAGTTTCGTGGCTGGAACAACACCGCAAACCCAGCCGGGAGCCGATCTGGCCCTGCTAAAACTGACATCACCCGTCGGCGGAGATTTTCTCCCCCTTCCCATTGCCGCCAATCATTCTATCGGAGCAGGAGAAACCGTTTTTCTCGCGGGATATGGGAGCACATCCTATACCAATGTCGGAACCGCGCGTACTTTGCGTACGACATCGCTTGTTTCGCTTGGTCCCGAAAGGTCTCTCAATAAGGTCCTGATTGTCGCAGACCCAAAAGGCCTGGCGCTCCGACCTGGCGCGGGAGCATGCCTTGGCGATTCGGGCGGACCCATCTTTGTCTCGACCCATGCAGGTTACGCCATCGGCGGCATCACCAGTTGGTCCGGAGGACCGGAAAGGTCACGCAGCCGCTCAGCCTGCGGCGGCATTACGGCGATCACTCCAGTCGAGCAATACGCACAATGGATATCGCAGACGATATCCTCGCTCAGCTCTTACCGGTAGAGCACGCAGCCTCTTGATAACCCCGAATTTGTTGCCGTCGCTCGGCAAGCCATAAGCGGCCTCCAGCTCTCTATTCTTCGACCAAGCATTCTCACAGCCCCCAGCGGCGTTCCACATCTTCCGACGACAGGCATCCTGGCAGTTCTCGTCCATTGAGCGAACCTGCTTGGTGAGCGACAGCCACAAAGGAGACTTAGTGAACTTAAATTCATAAAATTCACAAACAAGTTCTCTCTCATATTGGTATACACATTTATACGAAAGATTGAGCTAAAGGTATTAGACGGCTCCCAAGAGTTTACACTGCGAAAAACGAGGCGTGACGTACTTTTTTAGGGGACCAGAAAACTAATTTACTCATTCGGTGAAAATTCAAATACTTCTTGTACCAGGAAACAAAGATGAAATTTCTCAGCTTCGCTATCAATGACAAGAAAAAAAGCTACGGCATATATAACGGAGCTGGAATTATCGACCTCGGTGCCCGCCTTTCCCTCAAATATCCCAATCTGAAAGCATTGCTGGAGGCAGATCACGGCCTTGAAGAGGCCAGCCATCATGCAGGTGAGCCAGAAGATTTCGATCTCGAATCCGTCCAGTTCCTTCCCGTCATAGAAAGACCTAACAAAATCCTCTGCGTTGGCATGAATTACGCCGAGAAACGAGTGGAGTTCGGGGAAACCAATGCTGCCCCTACCCTCTTCGTTCGCTTTCCGGATTCCCAGACGGGACATGATTCAACGGTGCTGAAACCGGCCTTCACGAACGAATTCGATTATGAAGGTGAACTCGCTGTCATTATCGGAAAAAGCGGTCTCTACATTCCGGAAGAACAGGCACTGGATTATGTCGCAGGTTATAGCTGCTACATGGATGGCTCTGTTCGCGACTGGCAGCATTCCTGGTTCACCGCCGGAAAGAACTGGGAGAAAACGGGCTCCTTCGGCCCCTGGATGGTGACTTCGGACGAAATACCGGACCCTGGCCAGTTGCGGTTACAAACTTTTCTTAACGGCCAGAGGATGCAGGACGACAACACCGCAAACCTGATCCATAGTGTGCCGAAGCTATTGGCCTATATCAGCACATTCACCAAGCTCTCGCCCGGCGACGTCATCATCACAGGGTCTCCCGGCGGAGTCGGCAAGAAACGTAATCCTCCGATCTTCATGAAAGAAGGCGATCTCATTGAGATCGAGATTGAAAAAATCGGAAGACTGAGAAACTGCATAGCCGAAGCGCAAGTTGAAGCCGCAAACATGCCTCAAGCACCGCTTGCAGAAGTGATCTAGCTCGATCCGGGAGGTTTTGAGTTGATGGACATGAGTCTGGGCATGGGTGTTGAGCTTGAATTCTGGACGATAGCGACGCGGACGCAGGCGCGTGACACCGAGGCTGTC
>Ga0153996_1000228_pt1 | contig 26539 bp, 22 predicted proteins | sample TSNC080MetaG_FD_104728 | JGI IMG/M metagenome (GOLD analysis project Ga0153996, IMG submission 104728) | Attine ant fungus gardens microbial communities from North Carolina, USA - TSNC080 MetaG | ecosystem: Host-associated > Fungi > Mycelium > Unclassified | place: USA: North Carolina, Lumber...
CAGGGTTTCTGCCGTGGAGCGCAATTAAAGCGGGTATGAACACATCTGTTCAGATGATAGCCGGTATCGCCGGATATGCAATCACAGTTTTTGTAGCGTATATGATTTATAAAAAGTGGGATAAGGAATCTGTGATTGTGTAAATAGACTCAAACAACGTATTGAATAAATGTTAAAACGACAACCGCAGGATCAATGTGTCTTGCGTTGTTTTTTGTGCTGGGAGGGGGTACAAATATGTCGGAGGGTATGCTAAAAGCATATTCCAGGGATGATTACACCCTCTAGTATTTACGGATTCTAGTCTTGCCTCATTTAATAATAGGGCAATGTACCTTTATTCCAGCATATTAATGTATTCTTCTAAGCAAATTCCTTGCGAATATATTTTTTGTGCTGCTTCTTTCCCTACATACCTATAATGCCACGGTTCATTAATTACACCTGTTATATCTGTTTTATCTGAAGGATAGCGTTTTATAAATCCATACTTATACCCGTTTTCTTCAAGCCAGTTATATACTTCATCACTGGAACTTTTTGTAGTATCAGCGTTTATATCAACAGCAATGCCTAACTGATGTTCACTGGTTCCGGGGATAGCAACCCACTGTTCAGCAAGATTTTTTGCTTCGGATTTTGAATAACCCTCATTTTCGTATGCTTCTATTTTTTCATCTAATAGTTCTTGTTGCTTTCCCTCTGTCCTGTATCCTGCCGCAACAAACAAATGTAATCCCTCCGCCCTCGCTGCGTTAAACATTTCCTGCAATTCTGGATATATTTTGGAATTTACTTTTTCACCGTTTGACAGCTCTGTCAGATCCACCTCATAATTATCGGGAATATAGTTATCACGGTTTACAAGAATGAGATTCCATCCGTTATCTTGACTGGCAACATTAGGTTTTATGCTGTTAAAAAAAGATATATATATTAAAACAGCAAATAGCAGGATAAAAACTATCCATATTTTATGGGATTTTCGTCTGGTATATCGTTTCATTTACTTTGTATTAGTAACCTCCATATTTTATAAAGTTTTCTTTCTATACACTGTTCTATTTATTTTATTTCTGCCTTTTTGTAAACACGATACAATATAGGCTGAAGAAGCAAACAAGCTGCAATATAAAAAGGAATAATAACTGTTACAGTACTCATTACTTTTCCGCCTAACTCTACGAGGTCAAAATCTTTGATGGTTACATATATCTCTAAAAGCTGGTCTGGGAAGAAAGAGCATATTTGTGGCAGTGTAATGATCCTGCTTAAAAAAGGAAAAACACATAATATAATAAATGGTATAATTATCGCTATTGCGGTTGAACGTGTTATTGCCGATACAAGCATGGAAAGTATTGCAGCAAACAATGTACCTATATAGCCGCCTGCTATAATGAAAAGGTATGCTTGAAAAAAGGTAATATTATAAACACTCCGCCATAAGTCTAACTGAATCGGACAATTTGCTCCGTCAGCCCCTAGCACCAAAAGTACAATAAAAGTATATAATAGTACAAAAATAGTATAAAAAACAGTGGTAATCAAAAACCCAGCACCCATCTTTGAAAAAATCGCTTTATTTTTTCCTAATTTGGTTGAGAAAAAGATCGAGTCTGCTTTTGTCTGAAATTCGTCTGAAAATATACCTGATACAAAAAAACCTATAATTAATGCTAAAATCAAAATAAATGTTGATATGTTTTGCAGCAATGCACTCCACCCGTTCACATATTCATAATAAAAAGGAGTTTCAAGATTTTCATATTGCTGAATCAAAAAATTCCTTTGTGAATCAGTGAATGTTTCCTCTCCCGAATCAAGCCATTCTTTTAAAGTGGAGATTCTTTTTTCGTAGACATTTTTCACTTCTTCAACTGAAACATTGTCAATTGCGTAACCATTGTAATCTCTCCATTCACTAAATGCAGAATTGATAACATCAGCGATACCGGAAATCCCTTGTTTTTTTGCATATGCTTTTTCCTGTTCCTGAATGTCTTCTGACAATGCTTCTTCGGAATTATTGATTGACGTATTTTCATTAATAACTTCCTGAAGTACATCTTCGGTAATATAGCCTGCCCACTTATTTTTTTCTGTTCTAAGGCTTCTTGCCGCCGAAATACCACTTGAACTGTATCCATTTTGATCAACATACTCCACTCTATTAATTGTCAGAATACTTGTCATAATAAGAATCACCAGCAAAAGCATAACTGCCATTCTATTCTTGAATTTACAAAATATTTTCTTTACTTCAAAATGTAACATCTTCATCACCTGCTTTTTCTCCAAAATAATATAAAAATACATCTTCCAATGACGCTTCTACGCTCTTGGCATTAGTAAGTGGTTTTTCATACGAAATAAATCGTAATTCTACTCCATGCGGTTCTGATTTCATATTAGATATTTTATATTTTTTCATTAAACCAGATACCATGTTTTTCTCTACAAAACATTCCCAGACAGTTTCTGGCATAGAGTCTATAATTTCATCTGCTGTTCCTTTATGCATGAGTTTTCCATCTTTCATCAACCAGATTTCATTTGCTATATACTCAATATCAGAAACGATGTGAGTAGACAACAATACCAATCGTTCTTCTGAAAGCTCACTAATTAAATTACGGAAACGAATCCTTTCATTTGGGTCAAGTCCAGCTGTCGGTTCATCAAGTATCAAAATTTTAGGATTATTTAACATAGCCTGAGCAATCCCCGCCCTGCGCTTCATGCCGCCAGATAATTTTTTCATTTTTTTGTTTGCCGCTTTGGAAAGTCCAACTTCTTCGATTAATTCTTTTACCCGCTTTTTTGCAACAACAGGACGAATTCCTTTCAATGTTGAAATGTAAAGAAGATAATCCCGCACTGTGAATTCAGGGTAAAATCCAAATTCCTGCGGTAAATAACCCAACATTTTTCGATATTCACCATCCATTTCAAAAATATCTTTACCATTACAGGTAATTGTTCCGCTTGTGGGTTTAAGCAAAGTACACAACATTCTCATTAAAGTCGTTTTACCTGCCCCATTTACCCCTAACAGCCCATACACACCGTTTGTTACAGTAAGATTAATATGGTCTACAGCAGTGAAATCTCCAAATTCTTTTGTTAACTTATCAAGTTCTAATTTCATCAAATGACACCTCCAGATATTTATTACAGCATTTTAGTGTACGATAAATAGCAATAACTAAAAAGGTAAATGCAAGTCCTAATAAAGAAAGCCATATTGGGAATGTAATCATTGCATATACACTTTCATTTAAAATAATAAACAGCCATACTGCACTCCATATGATACACAAGGCAATCGCCATCATTTCACTGAAAGAATATTTACTACATAATGTTCCAAAACAAATACAGGCAGTTACACTTAATGGGAAAAGAAATTGAACCATTAACTCTGACAGTTCAAAATGCAATCCCACTGACGCTGTTCCGCAAAATATAGTAATCAAAAAGATATCTGTAATGCCAAACAACAGCATCCGGGCTGCATATATTTGTTTAAGGGAATAGTAAGAAGCAGCTTCTATTTCCATACATTGACATGACCTGTTTCTCCACAATTCGGGGATGATTAGAATTACAAATAATGATGCTATTACGCCCATACCTCTTTTGATATATATATCTTCATATGCAGACGTTAACACAGTCCATAATACTAACAATAGTAATAATTGAAGAACCCACCATCTTTTTTGTATTGCTTTCAACTGTGCCCATAAAAATTCATGGTAAGATAAAATCCTTTTCTGCTCTGATGCAAAGAAAGTTTCCTTTGATTTACGGATCGTTTCCTGTATTCTTTTCTCTTGCGGTTGTACCTGTATCATGTTCTTATAAGTCATAAGTTTATCTTCCAAATTCATATTTTCCCTCCTTTCGCAACAGTTTTTTTAACTGCACCTTTGCTTGTTTTAACCGATATTTTACTAACGGAAGACTTATCTGCAATGTATCAGCAATTTCTGTAAGTTTAAGTTCTTGAAAATAACAAAGAGTAATCACCTCGTTTAATTCATCTGGTAATTGTTTTAACGCCTGTTCCATAAGAATTTTATTTAAAATATCTTCCATTTGGCGTTCCTCAGGTTTTATTTCTCCGATTAATTCTGTTTCTTCTACAGGTATCTCTTTTATTTTTTTAAAATAGTCCTTACATAAATTACTGGATATCGTATATAAGTAATTCAGGGTTTTTCCTTTATAGCGATAGTCAGACAATTTTGTGAAGAATCGTACAAAAGTTTCTTGCGTTAAATCTTCCGCATATTCTTTATCGGGGCAATGATAGTGGCAATAGGTTGAAATTTCCCAATAATATTTACGAACAAATAAATCAAATGAAGTATCATCACCCTGCTTCATTTTTCTAATCAATAGAAAATCACTGTACACAAAATCCTCCTTTCTCGCTATTAGAAGTTCAAAACGTTTATCCTATTCTATATTATATAACGAATGAGAAAAGCAAAAAGATAGTATATAGATAAAAATTATAAAAACTCGTGTTAATAAATTAGGTGCTTTATCAATTAAACTTTAATAAAGAGAAGAATATCTAATTAATAAACACATAACCTTACAGCGACTGTAAGTATTCATTCCCCTCCATGCCTGCTATAATTAACCCAAAGAACCCAAGGAGGCACAAAAATGAATGCAGATAGAATATTACAGATCGAAAACATCACAAAAGTTTATGGAAAAGGTGACAGCAAGACAGAGGCACTGAGAAAAATTAGCTTTGATGTGCTGGAGGGCGAGTTTCTGGGAATAATGGGAGCAAGCGGCTCCGGAAAGACAACATTGCTTAATTGTATAGCAACAATGACGAAACCGACTTCCGGAAAAATATTGCTGAATGGAAACAATATATATAGCCTTGATGGTTCAAAGCTTGCTGAGTACAGAGGAAATAAAATTGGATATTTATTTCAGGAATTTAAGCTATTAGATAACCTTACAGCAAAAGAAAATATTATCCTCCCTCTATCTCTGCATGGTATAACAGAAAAGCAAGCGGAAAAAGAACTCAAAGAAATAGGTCATATGTTAGATATTGCAGAAGTGATAAATAAATTCCCGGCTCAGATGTCCGGGGGAGAAAAGCAGCGCGTGGCAGCCGCCAGAGCCTTAATTTCAAACCCCGATGTGGTATTGGCAGATGAACCGACCGGCTCGCTGGATAGCAAAAATTCCAAAGTGCTTCTGGATAAGCTGTCTATCATCAACCAAGAGCAGAAAAAGACAATCATTATGGTTACTCATGACGCAAATGCAGCAAACTATTGCTCGCGCATCCTCTTTATTCAAGACGGCTGCCTGTTCCATGAGTTGAGAAAGGGAATTCAAACAGAATCCTCCGATCAATTCTACAAACGTATCGTAACGGTTATGGCGCAACTGGGAGGGGGAAGTGCAAATGTACTTTAAACAAATTCGCCGCAATGCTGCAAAAAACAGAAAAGATAACGGATTGTTCTTTGGTTCGCTGGTTGTTGCCATTGTTGCATTTTATACATTGTTATCCTTAGAACAGCAAGATGTAATGCTTTACCTGAAAACCATAGAGAGTGATGCAGTTGCCAAGCTTATGTTATTGATACCTGTTGTTTACCTGGTTTCCCTATTCTTTGTTTTCTTTCTGGTTTACTTTGCGTATAGATATCAGTTAGATAACAGAAAAAAAGAATTCGGCTTATATTTAATGCTCGGTATGAAACGAAGCGGACTGTTTTTTATGCTGATGGGAGAAACCGTAATAAATAGCCTGGTGTCATTATTGATTGGCTTACCTGCGGCACTTTTACTTACCGAAAGTGTCAGTCTTACAACGGCAAAGCTGGTTGGGCTTGGTTTAGTCAAACACCAAATAAGTTTTTCGCTATCCGCTGTGCTTGGATCTGTCATCGGATTTGCCGCAGTGCAATTAGCTGCAATGGTTTTTTTAAGCAGCATAATTTGCCGCAAAGAGCCCTTGGAACTGCTTGACTCGGAATCTGATAAAAAGCAGATGCCGCTATCCAGGCAAAAGGGGGGAAGAGGTCTTATAATCAGCTTTATTTTAATAGTCTCGGCATATTTTATCGGTATTAACATGCTCGACAGTTTTAAATTTGAAATTGTCATGCTGATACTTGCGTTTGGCATAATTGGAACCTTTATGTTTTTCCGCAGTATAGGTGCATTCATTGGGTATAAAATTAAAAAGAAAAGTCCATCACAGACAGGATTATTTGCTTTTACCGGCCGGCAGATACAAGAAAATGTACTCCATGAGCATAGAGCATTGGCGGTCTCTTCTCTGCTTTTACTTATGGCGATAGCCTGTGTGTCCTTTGGCATAGGTGTGACAGAGAGCCGCCAGGCAAGTACAAAGACAGCCGATTTTTCGATTATGGGCAGTGAGGAAAAAATCGTTTCGGTTCTGAGTTCGGAAGAAAACGATGGCCTTATATCCACCTATTACCCCATGTATCTGAGTAGAATACGTGATAGTGATATCACAGTTTCCTGGGACGGCTTCATTGAAGCAGTGAAAGCTCAACCAAAATCTGACCAGAGGGATAACCTGATAGAATATTTCGCTTTAGTGCCGGAATCACGTATCATTTCGCTGTCAAGCTACAATGAGCTGCTCGAGTCGCTAGGCAGGGAACCGATCCAATTGGAAGAAGATCAGGCAGCGTTATATACCTCAATGGGTGACAGCACCGATTTTGCAAATATTATTAATGAAGCGCTTAAAAATGGAGGATACATTGAGATAGATAATCAAAAGCGGGAACTGGCTGCAAATTTATATACTGATAATATAGTCTCCGACCGCCTGATAACAATCTATCTGGCGTATATAATTCCTGATGAGGATTATCAGGAGTTATGTGATGATGGTGAGCCCTACTGCTGGAATGTTCTGTTAAAACAGGATATAATAGAAAAGAAAGGTTTGATCGGTGCAATTGAGACATTGGAACAAAATCTTTCTAAAACAGATTTAGAATATGAAAGTTATATCAACGGTGTCGGAAGAAACTTGTTCTATACAGTTGCTGCAAGCTATATTACGATATATCTTGGCATTTTATTTATGGTGATTGCCAACACCGTAATGGGGCTTAAATACCTTATGCAGCAGCGCGCAAACAGGAACAGATATATTACTTTGCTTATACTTGGCACAAACGCAGATGCACTTTGCAGATCGGCCAAAAAGCAAATCAGTTGCTTCTTTTTATTGGCGCTTGGTTTAGCTGTATGTAATTCTTTTTTTGCAGTATGGGCAATGTTTAAAGCCTTTATTCATCTCCCTGCTGATACAACACTTATAAAAACGGTTATACTTGGTTCTGCTGCCTTTATAATATTGATTATCATTGAGCTTATTTACAGTAACTTTGTCACATATTCAAGCAGCCGTGAGATCAGAGAATTGCAAGTGACCGATGAAAGGATTGAATAGCGTTGGCTGAAATTATGGTTGTGGAAGATGATATATATTTACGTGAGGAAATTGTTAATATCTGCGTTAAGAAGGGATACTCGGTATCTAGTATCTCTTCGTTCAATGATCCGGAAAATGAAATCATAGAAGCCAAACCCGACTTAATTATTCTCGATTTAAATCTCCCGGGTAAATCTGGTTTTGAACTATGTAAGATATTAAAAATGAAAACATCTTCACCGATTCTCATTTTAACAGCTTGTGACACCTTATCGGATGAGATCAAAGCGCTGGGGCTCGGGGCCGATGATTTTCTTACAAAGCCCTGCCAGCCGGACCGGCTGATAGCCAGAGTTGAAAGGTTACTGGAAATTTATAAGAGAATGCGGAATATAATTTGTGCGGAGGAGCTTTTGTGGGATATAGATACCGGTAAGGTGATCTTTAGAGGAATTGAGATTGTTTTGCCGGAAACAGAAGGGAAGATTCTTAGGATTCTAATAGAACATTATCCCAATATAGTCTCGCAAAAAGAACTAATCCAATCGTTATGGGGCGGAAGTGAGTTTGTCGATGAAAATATTCTTCAGGTAAATATGGCCAGGCTTAGAAAAAAGCTGAGTGACGCAGGCCTTAAAAATATGATTGGCACCGCAAGAGGAAAGGGCTATTATGTGGAGGTGAGCAGGTAGATGAAGCAATTACCGATTAACGTTAAAACCCTAAAGCCATGGCTGCTGTTACTTATTTTAACCGACTTGTTCTTTACTTTTATTTTGTGGATTATATCGCCGGATTCTTTTTCCGCAATCATGGTCATTATTTTGCTTTTTACCTTATTTATTATAGCTCTGGGGTGTTATCTTGACTGGAGGCAGCAGCAGAAGAAAATCGAACGGCTCAGATCTTTTTTGGATGATCCCAATGATATCACAGAGCGAAATTTACTCTCTGCTATGGATGAATCCTGGTACCGGAGTATTTGCGAGGCCTCTGCTAAGCTAAGGGAACAATCGGAGTTATTGAGAGATAAAACACTGGAACTGCAGAATTATCAAGAGTTCATTGAAGCATGGACGCACGAAATCAAAACGCCTTTGACACTGGCTATGATGCTCCTTGATAATCGCAGAGACGAGATGTCACCCTATATTTATAAGCGAATGAACTATGTAAGGCATTCTATCGGCTCCGATGTTGACCGTATATTATACTACGCAAGGCTTCAGGCAGCACATGTCGATTATCAATTTGAAAGAATTAATCTTCAGGACTTTGTACGCGCCGGTCTTGAAGACTTTAAAGTATTATATGACGAGAGCAATACTGATTTGAGACTGAACTTATTGCCGATTGAAATCGTAAGTGATAAGAAAGTATTGTTATTTATTTTGTCACAGCTTTTCAGTAACGCATTTAAATACACGGATCAGAGTGAAGGTGTTGTTGGGGCTGAGACATGGATAGAAAAAGAAACCGGTGATATCTGTCTTACGATATTTAATAATGGTAAGGCTGTACCACCGGAAGATATTCCCTTTATATTTGACAAGGGATTTACCGGGGGGCATACCTGTCGGCAGAATGCTACAGGTATGGGCCTATATTTTGCGAAGAAATATGCGCAGGCATTATCGATAAAAATTGAGGTGGATGAAGGAGCGGTACATCAACGAGGCTTTGGAATATGCCTTAAGTTTCCTAAAATAAGAAATCAGGAACCTTCGCGCGGCTGCTGATAATATCCGACGATCAAATCTACCATCTGACTGTAACTGGTCACTCCATCTTCCTGCCCATTCGCCTTTAAGTATGTATCGTTAATCTGATTAGCCACCTCAGCGACCGTCCCGTCATAACTCACCCAATATTCCCGATTCGCCTTCAAATCCGGCAGGGCACTGTCCGAGAGTCCGTCACGGACCTCTTCCCAGGCATCGTAATCGGCGCGATACAGAGCATTCATACAATAAGACCATGCCGACAGATACCCGCTATACTGAAACGCTTCATCGGAAGAACCGATACAAGCCAAAAAAGCGATAAAATTAGCTTCCTCTTCCTGCATGAACCCCCGCAGATGAGACAACTCATGACAGACGGTAAAGGGAATATTATAATCAGTCATCCCGCCGTTATAATTAGCTTCAATCGTAAACGGCAGATAAATGCCGGACAGATGCTGGATTGACAGCAGAGACGGAAACAACAGTCCTTTCGGCCGCGGATAATAACCGGCCAGCTGAGGATATTCCGCTCCCAGTGCCGCCATCGCATTCGCGGCACTTTCGTCTATCGAGCCGTTAAGCACCATAACCCCCTGCTCATCCCGTTTCATCTCCCCGCTCAGCTGATTAATTTCCGCGGTAAGCCATAGGCAGACTTCCTTCAATTGATCGGGTGAATAATTCTCTGCGGTAATCCCGCTGCTTTCAGAAAAAGAATCCCGATTATAATTAATCCCGCAATTTAAAACATACAAGAAAAACAAAACACTGCCCAGCAAAAATAAATTAAGCAGCCAGGAAACCGCCTGCTCTTTCCCATCCTTTTTAACAATTGCCCTGACGATTAACCGAATCGCGGTGCCGATCACAACCGCAACTAATATGTACAGCAGCACTTCAGCCACTGAAAAAGGAAAGAGGTTCATCAGCCTGCCGAGCGAATTCACCCAGAGAGGATAAATTCCGGCGCTGTACCAATTGGAAAAAGTCTGCGATAACCGGGAAAAAATAAGCAGTATAAAACCAACTGCTAAAAGAATGCAGCCAGCTATTGCTTTACTGTGATTTGTCAAAACGATCTGTTTTCTCTTCATAAGTATACCGTTGCGCTTGTTTTATCTTATATTATACTACCCCTGCGCAATTCGGTCAAAGCCACTTTTTACCGGTACGTATAACAAGGCGATTCCCACAACCATAAATACCGAATTAATAATGGTTGCCGGAATGGCTGTAAGTTCAGCTGCCAGGGCCGCATTGATTGAACTGCCGGCGATCATCAGCTCGGCGGTGGACCAGAAAAAATCAATCACAACATTTAAAAGCCCGTATACAACCGCCGAAAGTAATGCCGAAAGATACTGCTTTTTCTTATCATGACCGGTCTTTTTCATCAGTGCGGCAAAGATTGCACCAGTCACCAGACAGTTGATGACAGCGCTGACGAATACATTGGGAATAGCATGGATATAACCGTTTAGAATATCAAAGATGACAAATCCCAGCACCGCTGCAATCGCGGATAACTTCGGACCCAGACACAGAATCGCCAGGACCACAAAGATGTGGCCAAAGTGCAGAAACGGTGTCCCCACGGCAGCCGGCATGGGAATGCGGAAAATCTGGATACCAAGGAATATCAGGGCGGCAAAAAAACTGACAATTACAATTTGTTTAACACCTGTTTGTTTCATAATAAATCATCTCCTGTTCAAGCTATCATTATGAGGATATCATATCATCATAATGGTTGTTTTAGTATAACCAGTTTCTCGAAAATGAAACAGACCAGTCAGAAACTCACTTTAGTTATTGCGGCCGGTAACATATTCGGCTATAATGTAAGACATGGAAAATAATCAACAAACACCGATAAAAACAACTACAAAACGTAAAAAGGTAATTTTCGGGTCGCTGATAATACTTGCGGTTCTGGGTATCGGAGCATATGTGTTCTGGCAGTATCAGCAAAAAAATATAATCGCGCCCACCGGGCAGCAGACGACGTATGCCAAGCCGGCAGCAGGTGCATCAGCGGGGAGCGTACAGGAAGCCAGGCAGGAAGTGGAACAGGCGGTTCAGGAAAAACTGGATGCTCAGCAGAAGGCCGAAGAAGAAGCGGCAGCGCAGGCGGCAAAGGAGGCCGAGGAAGCAGCCAAAGCCGGAAAAGGTAAAAAGGTCGCGATCGATCCCGGCCATCAGGGCTGGAATGTCGATATGAGCGCCAAGGAGCCCAATGCACCGGGCTCAAGTGAGATGAAAGCCAAGTCCACCAGCGGTGCTTCGGGGAACTACTCAGGATTGGCCGAGTTCCAATTGAACCTGGATGTTTCACTGCAGCTGCGCACGGAATTAGAGAAACGGGGCTATGAAGTTCTGCTGACCAGAGAGGATAACAATACCGCTATCAGCAATGCCGAGCGGGCTGTTTTATCCAATGAATGGGGGGCGGACATCTATGTTCGCATTCATGCCAACAGTTCAGAGAGCGCCAGCGCCCAGGGCGCACTGACTTTAATCCCCAGCAGCGGTAACCCCTACGCGGGAAGCCAGTACAGCGCCAGCAGGGCCTTAGCCGAATCGATTCTGGCCAGCTATTGCAGCGCCACCGAATTTGCCAATAAGGGTATTCAGGAGAACGATACCATGACCGGTATCAACTGGAGTACCAGGCCGGTGGTCATTTTAGAGATGGGATTTATGAGCAACCAGCACGATGATCTGAAAATGGCTGACAGCGCATTTCAGATTGTTATGGTTCAGGGGATTGCCGACGGGATCGATAATTATTTCGGCAATTGATGAAAAGGAGCAGCAGTTATGAGAGACCAATTAACCCGCAGCGATGTGGAAAAGATCAAAGTGGAGATTGAACACCGCAAGCTGGTCGTCCGCAGAGAAGCGATCGAAGCGGTAAAAGAAGCGCGGTCACATGGTGATCTGAGCGAGAATTTTGAGTATTACGCCGCGAAAAAGGACAAGAACCAGAATGAGAGCCGCATCCGCTATCTGGAACGGATGCTGAAGACGGCCCGCATCGTCTCAGACCAGTCCAAAGACGATGAGATCGGTATCAATAACACCGTGACCCTCTATATTGAAGAAGAAAACGAAGAAGAGGTGTATCGTCTCGTCACCTCGGTGCGGGGGAATTCGATGAGGGGGATGGTGAGCATTGAATCACCCATCGGCAAAGCCATCATCGGCTGCAAGCTGAATGACCGCGTCTATATTAAAGTAAGTGATGATTACGGATACTATGTAGTGGTCCGTGATATCGATAAAAGCAACAATGACAAAGAAGACCAGATTCGGCGCTACTAGCAGGCGGGCCGGACTGGTCTTTCTTTTTATCTGAAATTAACCTTAATATTGCAGATTTCACTTTTAGTGCCCACCCGCATGGCCGGGCCAAATACACCAACTCCGGAGGTGACGATGCTGTGCATCTGATCTTTCTGCAGGCTGCCGCACGAGTTTTCCCAGAGCAGTCCGGTGATCAGATTGGAAGGGAACATCTGACCGTCATGGGTGTGACCGCCCAGATCCAGATCCACGCCGGCATCAGCCAGTTCCTGCAGTTCGCGGGGCTGATGATCGATTACGATAATCGGTTTATCGGGATCAAGACCGGCGGTCAATTGGGCGGGAGTTTTTCGTTCGCGGATATCGCGCCCGGGATATTTATAGTCCGGACGGCCGACCAGATAAAAGGAATTATCGATCAGCACTGATTCATCCCTCAGCAGCCGGATGTTGGCATCGGCCAGCAGCTGATCCATGCGCGGATCGCTTTCCTTGCTGCTCTGGGAGCGGAAGGTAAAACCGGCGAGGATTTTTTCTTCAATATCGTGATTGCCAAAGCAGGCAAACACGCCGTATTTGCATTTCATACCTCTTAAAATTCTTATCAGTTGATCGGGATTCTCCAGGGCTTCGTATTCATTGTCGAAGATATCACCGGCGATAATGACCAGATCAGCATCCATCTTGTTGAGTTTATTCACCATCTGTGTCATCTGACGGTTGCCGACGCTGTACCCCAGGTGCAGGTCAGCCACTAAAACCACATTCAGCGAGTTAAGGTTTCCGCCGCTTTTATCAATGGTAACTTCATAATCGGTGGTGCGGATATTGGCCGCGTTTAAGACCCCGTAAACGCTCAGTAAAGCGATTAGGATAAAACAGCAGGCACCGGCGGCAGCGAAGGTTTTTCGTGAAGATAATTGTTCCTGATTGATCCATTTACAACGCTTCAGAATCATCCTGAGAATATCGGCCAGACCGACGATCAGGATGATATAGAGCAGGGTCCCGAGCCAGTAGCTGCCGATTAATTTAAACCAGCGCTGCAGTTTTGATACAGGCAGCAGGAAAGCGGTCAGAATCGTGGAAGCGACGAAGACGACGCTGAAAATAATCGTTATCCGCGCCCACATCCCGGTGAAAATGCGGTGACAGGCCTGCAGCCAGGCGAGAAAACGCCGGAGAATATAAATAATGACCAGTATGTAAAGCGGTGCCAGGAAACATGCAATCATAATTTTACAACTCTGTGCCGATGCTTGGTGTGTTTCAAAAACTTCTTGATAATATCATCGGTCTTAATCTTCAGACTGGAAGTATTGATACATGGGTGGCAGCCGATAAATTCATGCGCCAGCAGATCCTTATCGATCAGCAGATCGACATACCAGTCAAGGTCATTCATCAGTCCCAGCACGCTGACCGAGCCAGGAGTAATATCGAGATATTTTTCCATATATTCCGGCTCGGCAAAAGAAAGCCGGGATATATTCAGCTGTTTGGATAAATCCTTGGTCATAAATTTCTTGTCTCCCGGCATCAGCAGCAAAAAGAAGGTGGTCTTCTGCTGATTGCGCAGAAAGAGATTCTTGCACATCGCTATATCCAGTGCCTGGTCAACCGCTTCGCAGGCTTCGATGGTGTCGGCGGCAGCGTGATCCACCCCTTCATAAGATATTTTCAGCTTGTCCAGCAGATCGTATACTCTCTCTTCTTTCGGCAGACGGCCGCGGCAGTCTGGTTTACTGGTAAAATGTACCGGGTTTACGTATATTTCACTCATGTTATCATCATCCTTTTCTCAAATAATCCTACCCTCCCTTGACAATGTAGTACATTGTCAAGGGAGGGTATCTGTAAGTATAACCATTTCCGGGGCAAAATACAAGATGAATAAATGGAAGGATATGGGGAAACAATAACCCAAACTTAAAAGGAGGCGTATAATCATGAAAGCAATCGTCCAAGACGGATGCATCTCATGCGGTGTCTGTGTCAGCACCTGCCCGGAAGTGTTTCACTTTAATTCCGATGGAATTGCGGAAGGCGGTCAGGTTGAGGATTCCAACGAAGAGGCGGCAATAACAGCAAGAGATGAATGTCCGGTATCGGTTATTGATGTTGAAGAATAGAAATGTGAAGGGGTAAAAATCTATGATTTTTGCTCCTTTTATTTTAACTGTTCAGAACCAGGCAAAATAATCCATATAAAAATCAAAATTGTAAAGGCTATCGAAAGATTATCCATGAAGTAATCAATCAAGTATATATGAATTCTTCAGTAGAACGCCTAGAATATCAATTAATTGACATTATTATCCAAAAGAAAGGGGAAATGCTCATGAGATAGGAAGAATCCCTTAACCAGCAATCAGTAAAGGAGGCCGCATATGAAGCGACAAAAGCAAAAAACGAAGAGGAACTGTGTTTATGCAGTTATCCTTGCTATTGTATTTATTCTTGCAGCTGTGTACTATCGCTCAGATAAAATAATTGCTTCCCTGGACGGACAAGCAATTACGGCAGAAGAGCTGGAGTTCTATGAAAGAATGGAAGAAAGTGCAGTACGCAATTATTACAGTGTTAATTACGGCATTGCTCTGGAAAGTGAGGAGCTGTGGTCTCAGGAAGTGGACGGTACCATGCCCAGACAACTTTTGGCAGAACGGGCCCTGGAGCGCTGTGTAAAGGATAAGGCGCTGTTTTTATTAACTGCCGAACAGGGTATCGATGTTCCGGCGAGCTATGAACAACTTAAGCAAGCTGTAAAGGAAGAAAACCAGGAGAGAGAAAAGGCCTTAAAAAATGAGGAAGTGGTTTACGGGGTAAACCGTTTTGCAGAAGAGGAGTATCTGAGCCGCACACTGACCAATACGCGGAATCAGCTAATAGCAGAATTGAGTAAGGAAGAAGAACTGCCGCTCTATGTGTCCGAAGACGAGGTACGCACTTATTATGAAGCCAATAAAGAGGATTGGAGCGCCAAGGCAACAACCATTCATGCCGCCGAAATCATGCTTGTGAATCCGCTTACAGAAGAAGATGCCGGGCAGATTGCAAAACTGATTCACAGCGGAAAAAGCATGGAAGAGATAGAGGCGTTTTATCCGAATGGTCTGGAAACGAGATACCGCGTATTTACAAGCGACAGCTATACAGCGGACTTACGTTCCTGCTATGAGGTGCGGATAGCGGCAGATGAGATGGCGCAGGGAGAGGTGCGTATCATAACGGCAGAAGAGGTGATCAGTGTCGTATACATACAAGAGCGTATCAGCGATGATGAAGAGACTCTTAACACCTATTCCACTCAGATACGGTCGGTCATAACCGAACAGAAATTTGAAAACTTTTTAAATTCCTATCAGGAGAAACTTACTTACGATCTGGCTGAGGAAAGGTTCATTAGGTTTTACCGGCGATAGGAGGAGAGAAGAAGGAGGAAGAAGATTATATGAAAAAGATGCAGAGATTTTTAGGGAGCATGCTGGCTGCGGTAATGGTAATCAGCCTGTTAATTCCCGGAACTGCAGTGAATGCTGCCGAGGATGAAAACCCGTACGGCGGACAGGATTATTTTTTAGATGCTGCGGGCGGTAATGATGCAAATGATGGCACAAGTCCGGAACGGGCATGGAAAAATCTTGCAAAAGCAAACGGGACCACTTTTGAGCCAGGTGACCGTATTTTGTTAAAGGCGGGAGAGGTGTGGGAAGGTCAGCAGCTTTGGCCGAAAGGCTCAGGAGCGGAGGGCCGGCCGATTACCATTGACATGTATGGCGATGAGAGCCTGGGCCGGCCTTACATTGCCGCCAATGGAAATGTTGACTGTCCGATTACGGGAACGGGAGACCGGGATAAGATCCCGGAAAAGGTCGGTCTTACCGGTGCTGTCGTCCTGCGTAACCAGCAATACTGGGAGATTCACAATCTGGAATTGTCCAATGATGACGATTTTGAGACCGACATCACAACCGGACTGGTCGTGCGTGATGGCATCAATATCTCTATCAATGCTGACTTTTTAGAAGATGAAGACGATACGATTATGAATTATTTCCGCATTTCAAATTGTTATATTCACGATATTGACGGTCCCTCCACGTGGCAGAAGATGCATTATGGCGGAATCAGTTTCCAGGTGTTTGGAAGCAAGAGCTACACTGAATACGGCACTTCCGGATATTATTTCCAGGATGTCCGCATTGAAAATAACCGGTTTGAGCGCTGCGAGCTCCATGCCATTCAGTTTGCCTTTAACTGGTTTTATGACCGTCAGACACTCCATGGTGAATACGATGAGGACGGAAAATGGCACGAGGGCTGGGAACAATTATGGGTTCGCACCCGGGATCTCTACAGCCGTGATGTCTACATCGGAAACAATTATGCAGAAGACACCGGACAGGGAGCCATACAGCTTGCAAACATTAAGAATCTGCTGTGTGAGTATAATGAAATTAATGGTTTTCTGAAACGCTATAATCAGGTATCGGCAGGTTTATATTTGTGGGCCGGAGCTGACAGTGTTATGCAGTTTAATGAATGCTATGACGGTCCGGCGAACGAGTACGATGCCACGCCATGGGATCTGGAATATACGAACTTTAACGTGACCTACCAGTATAATTATTCTCATGACAATAAAGGCGGCTGGATGTCATATATGGGTAACAGCAGCAACTCCATTGCCCGTTATAATCTGAGTATCAATGATAACGGTGTAATCTGGAAGAATATGCTGAGCACCAATTATTCACCGACCTATGTAGTCAATAACGTATTTATCTGGGATGGTTCCAAACTGGAGAGTTTCCATGATGAAGTGCTGAAAGATACCGTATATTTTTATAATAATATTTTCTATAATACCTCCACGACGCCGACGAACTGGCAGCGCCGGGCCAATGGCCTTGCGAATGGGATCTTTTCTAATAACGCGTACTATGAAGCCGGCGGAGTACAGGCAGCGAATAAACCCAGTGACCTAAATGGTATCACAGGAGACCCGATGTTTGTAAGCGATCCGACGGTCTACGAAAAGGACGGCATCGGCGTTGCCAACATCCGCGAAGCGGCAGCAAACTATAAGTTGCAGGATGGCAGCCCGCTTATTGATAAAGGGCAGTGGGTAGCTGCCAGTGGCGAGGCGGATTTTTTTGAAACGGAATTATATTATGGTGATGAAATAGATATCGGTCTGTATGAGGCGCCGATCGGTGAAAAAACCGATCCGGTCCCAAGTTATAAAACCTATGAAGAGCTTCAGGCTCTGATTGCGCTGGCAGAAGCAAAAGATCAGGAAGTTTATACACCCGGTACCTGGGGACCGTTTGCTGAGGCTCTGGAGGAGGCAAAAGCGTTAACTGCTGAGACTGAGGAAACCGAGCTTCACTTCATCTATCTGGAGCTGGACCGGGCAATGGGAGCATTGGTTGAGAAACCGGCGGGCAACTTAGCCCAGGGCAAACCGATTACAGCCAACTACAGTCACCCGCGGGAAGATCTCGGACCGGATAATCTGGTAGACGGAGATAAAACCACCAGGTGGGCATGCTGTGACCCGGATCAGATGACCGATGGGTATCCGATCAAAATTGATATTGATTTTCTGGAAGATGTTGTTATAAATAAAGTATTTTTGGATGAGTATGAGGACCATGGAACGAATCTCCGGATCGATACCTTTGAACTGCAGCGCTGGGATACTGATACTGAGGGCTGGGTTACTTTTAAAGAAGTAACGGGCGGCATGGGACATGATCTGTATATCGATGATTTTGAGCCGGTGACTACGGATAAGATGCGGCTGCTGATTACCGGGCAGAAAGCAAGCGAATACTGGACCCCCAGTATGACCGAGATTCAGGTATATGGGCGGCTGGCCTCAGAAGAAGTATATGATCCGTCTCTTGCTGAGACCATAGCGGTTTATGACAAGAATGAGTCGATGCTTGATAACCAAAACAATACGATTGACATTACCTTTATTCCGGATGGTGACACAGTAGCGGCAATTGAATATTTTGGTCCGGAGGGAAATAAGCTGCGTGATTTATATGAAGGCGACCACTATACCTTGCATAATCATGTCTATAGTTTGAGTCAGACATTTTTGTCTTCTCTGAATAACGGTAAATGCAGGATTAAATTCACTACCGGTTCAGGAGTGGTGCTGGATTTCTACATCAATACGGTAAATACGACTAATCTTGTAATGGCAATTGAAGACGGAGAAGCAAGAGGCGCAGCCGATACAACCGAGGCCGGAAGAAAGCTGACAGAAGCCATTCGTGCGGCGAAAGCGGTATTGGAAAAGGTAAACCGCAGTATTCCGGCAGTTGGCAACGATACAGTTGATAATGAAATTGTGGAAGGTGCGTTTGCAGCGCTGAGAACGGTGATCGGAGAGTATGATGATGCAATTGCCCAACAAGCAGGATCAGAGGCACTAAGACAGCTTTTGCAGGCCATGGCGGAGGACTTAGGCGATGCCGCGCAGGAAGATTTTGAACCGGATGACTGGGAGGCGTATCAACAGGCTCTGGAGGCGGTTAGGGTCCTGCTGGAGAGAGCAGAAGGTGAAATAAGTCCGGCGGAAGCCGCGGAGGCAGGAAAAGCACTGCTGGAAGCCTTTAGTAAGAGAAAAGCAAATGCAGGCCAGGAGCTGGAGACTTTATTGCAGGAACTGACAGACAGAGCAGATGGGATTCTCAGCAACCGCGAAATTTATACCTCTTCAAGCGCAGCGATGCTTGAAGAAGCTGTGGCTAATGCCAGACGGGTTATCGGGGACCCGGAAGCGACTGAAATCATGAGAAAAGAAGCCATTGAAACGATTATCGAGGCCGGCGGAAAGCTGGTATTAAGAGGCAATAAGGGCGTACTTCAGGTCCTCTTTGACAGATACAGCGGACTTGACGGGGCGGCATATACCGAAGAAAGCTACCAAAGATTGCTGGCAGCGCTGGAACAGGCAGCAGCAGTTCTTGATGACTCTGATGCGGTTCAGGATGAAATAGAACAAGCCGTGACGGCACTTCTGGACGCTGCGGCAGGACTAAAAGACCGGAAAGAACCGGAGGAAGGCGGGGAAGGAAAGGTTACGATGACAGGGATTCCGGCCGGTCCGATTAAGGTCGGTGATACCTTTACCCTGACTCCATCAAGAGATGGCGGAGAATGGATTTATGATCAAACGTTCTTCCGGGCCACTTTTAATAGTCCGGCAGCTTTCACCGCATTAAAAGAGGGTACTACAACCATTACCTACCGGCTGGACGGAACCGATATAAACGTCAATGTAACAATTGAGCCGGTAAGCGGGAAAAACCCATCGGATAGAGAACCGGCCGATCAGAAGGGCAAAGAAAAACCGGGAAAGGGCAGTGGTGGAAATGCATCGGCTGTTTCTGGCGGTGCAAAAACAGGCGATGAAAGCCAGGTGCTTTTCTGGGTACTGACCGCATTGGCAGCGGCAGCTATGGCGGCAGCGGCAATACGACGCAGAGTGAAGCCCTCTTAATATTTATATTCAGATGGGGGCAAACCATAGTATTTTTTAAATAAACGGCTGAAGTACAGGGGATCATCAATTCCAACCCGTATTGAAATTTCTTTTACCGTGCAGGCATTACTGAGCAGCAGTTCCTTTGCTTTTTGCATGCGCAGTTCGTTAATATAATTGGTAATGGTGGTCCCCACTTGTGATTTAAAAGTCCGGCATAAATAACTGGGGCTTAAATTAACACTGGAAGCAATCGAATTCAGGGTGATTTTGTAGGTATAGTTCCGTTGAATATAATCGATTGCCAGATCAATTTCTGATTTATAGGAGATATTGTTCTTTTCGGCTTCCAGAGAACCAGGGTGAAACAGTGTTCGCAGTGCAAGCTGTATATTAGCTAAAAGTTCACTTTTTGTAGTACAGAACCGGGTGGACTCTTTTAGCTCCATGAAAAATTCATGATCTTGAAGCGGAATATTTGCACCCAGAAATTCCAGATGATACATGACCTTGATCATAAACATTTTCAAAATTTCAGGATAGATGTATTCATTTCTGCAGCGCTCGATCAGCGCCGTGACTAAAGAAATATTGATATCAGGGTGTTTGCAGCGGTTATCCAATAACTCTCCGGCAAACTCCTTATACTGCACGAAATTGAGATAATGTACAGGTTGTATTGCATTTGCATTAAACAGAAAAAGGTCTTCATAAAAAACGAATTGCTGCAGACTTTCAAATTTTATATAAATGCTTCTTGCCTGTTCAAAATCGGGGATATCCCAATAGTGTAAAAGCATAGGAGATAAAGACTGATAGATTGCAAACCGGTTGGAAAGCTTTTGAACCAGCTGGTGAAGTGTGGACTCCCCGAGCTTCTGCCCCTTATGGGGCAAAACGACCAAAAGCTCATGCTTCCCGGTCTTCAAAAGCTGAGCATCCGGCTGCCCCTGTAAGGCGTCTAAAACGGTATTCTGGATGGCCGCGTCAGAATTCGGTTTGTTTTCTTTTGACGCAGTAAAACAATGCTTAAATGAAATTGCGCAGATAGAGCAGGGCTGTTTCATAAAGTCAAATTCATAAGACTTATGTTTGTCAAGAAAATCAGGCAGTGACTGACCAGAGATAAAGAAGGTCTCCAGAAGTCTTCTTTTTACTATGCGGTCTTCCTCCCGGTAATCGGATATGATATTTTTATTCTGTAATTTCTCCTTGCATCGATCTAGCTGCTCGAGAAGAACTTCGGCATTGATTTTGACTTTTAATATGTAGTCTACGGCGCCTAAGAGGAGAGCATTTCTCACATACTCGAAGTCTTCAAAATTACTTAAAACCAGAATTTCACCTTTGTAATCACCTTCTTTTAAGGTTTTAATCATCTCGATTCCGTCCAGCTCCGGCATTTTTAAATCTGTGATTATAATATGGGGATTATATTGTTCGGCCATGTCCAGCGCTTCCTTTCCGTTAGAAGCGGTAGCGCAGATATAGAAACCGTGGTTTTCCCAGGCCAGCAAGGAGCGCAGGGCAATCTTTACAATGGGTTCGTCATCAACAAGCAATACATTATACAACGGGTGAGGCCTCCTTACTTTTATCAGATTCGTTATTGGAAGAGGAATTTATTTTCGGCAGCGTCAGGGTGCAAACGGTACCGTGACCCGGGATACTTTTAATCCGGAGCCCGTACTGTTTTCCAAAGTGCAGCTGTATCCGGCTGTTTACGTTCTTAAGTCCGAGGCCCGTCCCTCGGGAAGGGGGCAGCTTTTTGTCTTTGACAGCAAAGCCCTTTCCGGTGTCGGACAAAGTAAACACAATCCTGTCATCCTCTGAGGAACAGCGGATTGTAATTAACATGGTAGAGCTGTTTTCTGAGTTTCCGTGCATGATGGAATTCTCCACCAAAGGCTGTAAGATAAGCTTGGGACAAAGAAAGCCGAGCAGTTTCTCGTCTATTTCATAATTTACGTCAAAATTTCCGGCATAGCGTATGGTTTGAATGGAAAGGTAATTTTTCAGGTTTTCAATTTCCTGGCCGATCGTGATATATTCATGTGTATTGGTCAGGGAGTTGTGCAGTAAACTGCTCAATGCCTGGATTCCTCCGCTGACGACATGATCTTGGTTCAGGGAGGCGATAAACCGGAGGCTGTTTAAAGTGTTAAACAGAAAATGCGGATTGATTTGATACTGCAGCATCTGAAGCTCTATCTCCCGCTTCTGCTGTTCGGTTTCTTTTTGGGTGACCAGCAGCTGCTGGATGTCATCTGCCATATGGTTCATGCTGGTTGAAAGCGAAGACAGCTCATCTCTGTCGGCATCCTGAATGCGGGTGCCTAAATTACCTTCTGCAAAATTACGGCAGAAGTCGGTCATATTTGAAATCGGCCGGGAAATGCTGAGGTAGATAATAAACACGATGACTAAATTGAGAGCCAGCAGCAGGAAGGCAGCAGCTCCGATTTCCTGCCAGAGGCTGTTGATCTCTGAATTCAGGTAACTTAATGGTATGGTAGAGACAAATAATTGGTCTAAATCCTTATTATAAATATAGGTAACCAGCTGATTCTCTTCCTGCAGCTTTAGCAGGAAAGAATCTGTTTTCTGGGGAATTCGCTGTTGAATCTCACGGATAAGATCGCTGCTTTCATAAGGTTTACCGAGTTCAACGCTGCGGTCCCAGGACGAAAGAACCGTTCCGTCGGTATTCATATACATAATATTGTGACCTTCGTCCAGATCAATGGGCGATAATACCGATTCTGAAAACAGCTTTTCATCTATAGATATCAGCGTATACCCGAGAACATTCTGCGTATTGTCCATATCCACAATTCTTCTGCCCAGTACGATAATATCTCTGGAGCGGTAAGTCCTCACATAGTTCCAGCTGTCACTGGGTGCTTTTTCGATAATCTCGGAGATCAGCATATCCAGGTCTTCTTGATAAAATCCGTCGTAACCTAAATTGTAAAAAAGTTTGCCATCCAGGCTGTAGACGCTGATATTCTTGGCCTGGGCAGGATATATAATCTGCGTACGGATAATACTCTGTATACTCAGCTTGGCAGTATTCTTTTCGATATCAGTCATATTGTCATGGAGCAGAGCGCTTTTTATCTCCGGGTTGGTGCAGACCACGCCGCTGAGGTATTGGTATTTTTCCAGCTCAGTTACCATATTGGTATTGACCATGGCAAGAGTCTGGGAAGTAAAGGTAGATACCTTTTGTTCCAGTGTGGTGGAGTATAATCTCATACAGAACACATATATAAATATCAGCGGAATTATAGAAGTCAGTAAAAAGGTTATAATCAGCCGGCTTTTGATGCTGAAACGGCGGATTCTGTCGATTGGCTGGGTTAATTTCATAACAAGTCCCCCCTATTGGTATCAATCATTATACTAGAGAGAGGCAAAATAATCCATATCGCAGAGGAGGAAAGGTGAAATAATGCATATACAGGGCAAAATTGTCCTGATGGGTGAGGTGGAAGCCGTAATATTTTCCATGAGGTTGACAAATTAATGAATGTGCAGTATGAAAAGCCAATGCTATAATTAATGCATAGTTTGCAGATGACAAAAAACTGTCGTCTGACATTAAAGGAGGAAAAGTATGAAAAAAAGAATAGTAGCCGGCTTACTCATCTTATGCATGGGATTTGGCTTGCTGGGAGGGTGTTCAAAAGAGGATACAGGCAGTAACGGCGATGGAAATGCAGGTTCACAAGCAACTGACCAGGAGCTGAATATTGCAATATTCCAGGGCGGATACGGTGAAGAATATTGGGAGAAAGTTGTAAAACTGTTTGAAGAAAGCCATGAAGGGGTTACTGTTAATATGGAGATTTCCCCCACGATAGCAGATATTATCCGGCCTCGGATCGTAGCCGGAAATGCCCCGGATTTTATCGCCCTAAATGATACTCAGGAAGATGGATTGATTCTTTCTTTAATTAAAGACCGGGGGCTGCTGGATATTACCGATGTGTTTGACGGAGAAAATTATGCGGGTACCGGGATCTTACGGGATGATATTAAGGAGGGTTTGCTGGAAAGTACGAAGTGTGAGCCGTATGCTGATGGTAAGATTTATCTGGCACCGTTTAACACCGGCCCTCAGGGACTTATTTATAATAAAACATATGTTAGTGACAACGGGTTAGAAACAGCAGCGACCTGGGATGACTTCTTCGCTCTGGGAGATCAGATCAAAGATGACCGAGCGCTTTTCACCTATCAGGGTATCTATCCCGGATATATGGAAGAAATGCTCTGGCCGGCAATTGCGTCATCGGCAGGAATGGAAGCCATTGAAAAAATCTGCAGATATGAAGAAGGCTCGTTTGATAATCCGGAAGTGCTGGAAGTATTAAGAAACATTGAAAAAATTTCGTCCGGGGGTTATCTGCTGGAAGGAACGGTCGGTATGGATCATACCGAGTCGCAGTCAGAGATGATGCTTGGCAAGTCGGCATTTATTACAAATGGTGTCTGGATGGAAAATGAGATGGCAGATGCTCCGAGAGAAGAAGGCTTTGAATTTGCAATGGCTACGATGCCGACAAATGATGAGAATGATGTTCGTTACATACTGGATAGCTGTGAGCAGTTTTCCATTCCGGCAGATGCAAAGAATCCAGAACTGGCAAAAGAGTTTTTACGCTTCCTGTACAGTGACGAATCGGTAAAAGCATTTGCAGAAGCTTCCGGTGCTGTGTTTGCCACGAAGACCGGCAGAGAAATATCAAAAGACTATCTTTCAGAATCCACCTACAATATGTATGGGGTATATGATGAAGAGAATACGGCTTCTCTTATCATGAACTTCGAGGCGCTGCCGGACAACTGTAAATTAAATGTAAGTGATGAAGTATTCAATCCGCTTACTTCCGTAATGAACGGAGAAATGACGGTAGAAGAATGGGCGGAAAGTGTTGAAAGTGCATTTGCACAGATTCGTGCCGATATAGAAGCCGCAGAATAAGAATGATGAGGGCTGCTGCAGCTCAGTAATGGATGCAGCAGCTTTTTGTTTAACGAAAAAAGAAGAAGAGGTAGTTAATATGACAAAAAAGCCCAAATTATTTATTATCCTGTGTGCGGCTCCGGCCCTGCTGCTGACACTGATCTTCATGCTGCTGCCGATGTTAAATGCAATATACCTGTCTTTCACCAGTTCCACAGCGTTAAAGATCGGTTTTGACAGTAAGTTTATTTTTTTTGATAATTACAAATATATGTTTCAGGACCCTTACTTTATTCAGGCTCTGGTCAATACGCTGAAGCTGATGGCAGTAGTTCCGGTTATAACGGTTTTTTGCGGTCTGGTCTTTGCTTTTATACTGACCCAGGGCCGGCTCAGGGAGAAAAGGTTCTATCGCACCGTCTTTTTTCTGCCCAGTGTTATTTCGCTTACGGTGGTTGGAATCGTCTGGTCTTTTGTCTTTAATCCCAATAAGGGGATTCTCAATCATCTGCTGGAGATAATCGGTCTGGAAAGTATGAAACGCCCCTGGCTGGGAGACAGTAAAACAGCGCTCTGGTGCATTGCAGCAGCGCTTATCTGGCAATCGGTGGGTTACTATATGGTCATGCATGTGGCGGCGATTGACGGTATATCACAAGACGTCTATGAGTCGGCGGCGATCGACGGTGCAAATGGATTTCAGCAATTCTTTGGCATCACGGTTCCCCTGCTTCGGAATTCCATCGGAATCACCTACGTACTGGCTCTGTCAGGTACCATCAACCTAAGTTTTACCCTGTCCAATATTATGACCGCGGGCGGACCCAACGGAGCTTCTTCTGTGCTGCTACAATACATGTATACTCAGGGAATGCGGAATGCTAATTTCGGGTATGCGATGGCAATTGCCATGTTTACTTTATTAATTGCGATAGTACTGGCGGTATTATCCAGAAAAATAACGAATAAGGAGGATCGGAGTTGAAAATACATATCAGAAACTTATTATTACGGATTATCTTAATATCGACAACGATCATATTTTTATTTCCGCTGATCTGGAACCTGATATCTTCCTTTAAAACCAATACGGAATATATGACCGATCCTTATGCATTGCCTGTAAGCCTGAACTTTGAAAATTATGTCCGGGCTTTTGCGAAAGCAAATATGGCCTCCTATTTTGGAAACTCTATCTATGTGGTAGTGATGGCAACCATCTTTTTGCTGCTGGCGGTAATTCCCATTTCCTATGTACTGTCGCGATATGTGTTTCGGGGGAGCAGGGCGGTTATTTTGCTGTATATGAGCTGTATATTTTTACAGGCTACTTACATTATGATTCCATTGTTTCTGGAACTGCAGGCGCTGCGGGCGCTGGATAACCTTACGGTGCTGGCGCTGGTCTATGCGGTGATGCAATTTCCCTTTGCCATATTCACCTTACATGGGTTTATGAGCGCGATACCAAGAGAATATGAAGAAGCAGCGAGAATTGACAGCTGTACTGATTTTGAAGTCTTAACGAAAATTGTAATTCCGCTGGCAAAGCC
>Ga0153996_1000229_pt1 | contig 26472 bp, 20 predicted proteins | sample TSNC080MetaG_FD_104728 | JGI IMG/M metagenome (GOLD analysis project Ga0153996, IMG submission 104728) | Attine ant fungus gardens microbial communities from North Carolina, USA - TSNC080 MetaG | ecosystem: Host-associated > Fungi > Mycelium > Unclassified | place: USA: North Carolina, Lumber...
ACCAGCACCAGAACCAACAATAATACCATATCTGTTTGTACGTTTAAAATCAATAGGTGATTTGCAAGAATAAGTTCTACTATGAACTCATGAAGGGGTGGAATTTAGTTTTGCAATCGAGTACTTTATATTTGTTATTATAAATTCCGCTAAAACAATTGACTTTTGTCAAAAAATATGTATAATAATTGTTTAGTAAAAGTATACTATTTGTTTATAATATTAATAAATCCTACTATATAACAGATGAATTTGAGGAGGTGCCGATGTGTTAATCGGTGAAAAGATTAAGCGTCTGAGAGTAAAGAACCAGCTCACTTTAGAAGAACTGGCTAACCGCAGTGAATTGACAAAGGGATTTTTGTCACAGGTTGAGAGGAATTTAACATCTCCGTCTATTGCCACGCTGGCGGATATACTGGAGGCTTTAGGAACGACGCTGGGAGAATTCTTTACAGAAGAGAAGAAAGAGAAGATAGTTTTCACAAGTAACGACTATTTTGAGAATTTTCAGGAAGACTATCATATTTACTATGTCGTACCTAATGCACAGAAAAACAGCATGGAGCCGATTTTGCTGCATCTGAAAAAGAATGGCAAATCAGAGGTGTTCGGTCCCTATGAAGCAGAAGAATTTGGATATGTCATCCAAGGCAGGATTATACTTCACTATGGAGAAGATAATTATGTGGTTAAGAAGGGTCAGACGTTCTATATTAAATGTGACAGGAGTCATTTTATCAGCAATGATTGGGAAACAGATGCAAAGGTAATCTGGGTTTCTACGCCGCCTTCTTTTTAGGAAAATTATTTAATCAGGGGTGTTTATGATGAATAAGTTAATTGAAATCAGGAATTTAACAAAGAACTTTGATGACCAGCAGGTTCTAAGGGGAATTAATTTAGATATTCATGAGAATGAGTTCTTAACATTATTAGGGCCCAGCGGCTGCGGGAAAACGACGACTTTAAGAATAATCGCCGGCTTTGAAGATCCCAGTGATGGGGAGGTTCTATTTAATGGCATAGAGATCTCTAAGCTGCCGCCCTATAAAAGGGAGGTCAACACAGTATTTCAGAAGTATGCCTTATTTCCCCATATGAATGTATTTGACAATGTGGCCTTTGGATTGACCATCAAGAAGACTGAGAAATTGGTTGTTAAACAAAAAGTGGATAGGATGCTGAAATTGGTCGGGCTGGAAGGATTCGGGAACCGTGATGTGACACTTTTATCCGGAGGTCAGCAGCAGCGGGTGGCCATCGCACGGGCGCTGGTCAATGAGCCTAAAGTATTACTGCTGGATGAGCCACTTGGAGCCTTAGATGCGAAGATGCGTAAGGAGATGCAGGCGGAGCTTAAAAACATCCAGCAAGAGGTGGGCATTACATTCATTTATGTAACTCATGACCAGGAAGAGGCATTGACCATGTCGGACACGGTGGTTGTCATGAATGACGGCGATATCCAGCAGATTGGCTCCCCGACAGATATTTATAATGAACCGGAGAATCGGTTTGTTGCTGAATTTATTGGTGAATCTAATATTATTGAAGGTATCATGATAGAAGATTATCTTGTCAAATTTGATGGTGTCCGGTTCCAATGTGTTGACAAAGGCTTTGAAAATAATGAAGCAATTGAAGTGGTCTTAAGGCCGGAGGATTTAGACATCGTATCTCCTGATCATGCAGAAATTGTAGGTGAAGTCAAGTCCGTGACCTTTAAAGGTGTCCATTATGAAATCTTGGTTGAAACTGATAAGCGTATATATATGGTGCATACAACAGATTACTCGGAAATTGGCCTGTGGGTGGGATTATCCCTGGGGCCTGAAGATATTCATGTGATGTATCCAATGGGGAGTTACTAATGAAGCATTTTAAACATCTAACAAAACCATATATCGTCTGGTCCTTTATACTTATTGTCATACCGCTTTTACTTATTGCCCTGTATGCATTTACTACAGGGGGGAACGCTGTAAAAATATTGGAATTTACTTTGAAAAACTTTATAAAGTTTTTAGAACCCACCTATATCAGTGTGTTTTTTAAATCTGTTAAGCTGGGATTGCTTACCACCGGTATATGTCTTCTCATGGGCTATCCCCTGGCTTATTTCATCAGCAGATTTAAAGATAAGACCCAGGATCTTCTTATTTTAGGGGTTACGATACCGATGTGGATTAATTTGCTGTTAAGGACGTATGCCTGGTTAAATCTGCTGGCGGATAATGGCATTATCAATAACCTGTTAGCAATGCTGGGGATTTCTCCCATATCAATGATGTATACTGATTTTTCGGTAACTTTAGGGATGGTATGTAATTTCCTTCCATTAATGATTATACCTATTCATACGTCACTTCGTAAAATGGACAACTCATTAATTGAGGCGGCTTATGATTTGGGAGCCAACCGGATTCAGGCATTCAGAAGAATTATTTTAAAGTTGTCAATGCCGGGCGTCCTTAATGGCATCGTGATGGTGTTTCTAATGTCAATATCAACATTTGTCATTCCAAAACTATTAGGAGGCGGACAGTATCTGCTGATCGGCAATTTGATTGAATCACAATTTATTTCTGTCGGCGATTGGAACTTTGGGAGCGCTATTTCTTTATTATTAGCTGTCATTATTTTAATCTCTATGCGGCTGATGAAAAAGATTGACCCACAGGAGGATTAGGAGAAAAATGAAAAAGAAAAAACATATTTTTTCGGGATTATATATCGCATTATGTTTTATATTTTTTTACCTGCCGATTATTATCACAATGATATTTTCGTTTAATTCCTCGAAATCCTTGACCCACTTCACGGGATTTTCCCTGAAATGGTATCAGGAACTTATCAATAATCAAGAAATTGTTTCGGCAGTTTATGTTTCCGTAACCATTGCAATATTGGCAACAGTCATATCAACAGTGCTTGGGACGGTAACGGCCATAGGGCTCTCCAAGTCCAGGAAGTTTTTAAAAGAATACCTGCTGAATGTGAACAACATACCGATATTAAACCCTGAGATTGTTACGGCGATCGGGCTGATGATTTTGTTTTCCTCAATAGGCATCGCCAAAGGATATATGACGATGCTTTTGGCTCATATTTGCTTTTGCACCCCGTATGTTATCACTAGTGTCTATCCAAAAGTGAGAAGCTTAGATCCAAATCTGGCCAATGCTGCCATGGATTTAGGAGCCACTCCGGTTCAGGCATTAACTAAAGTGATATTGCCGCTCATCCGGCCCGGCATATTTGCGGGGGCACTGCTGGCATTTACCATGTCATTTGATGATTTTGTCATATCCTACTTTGTTACCGGCAATGGCGTGAAGAATATTTCGATTATCGTATATAATATGACGAAACGAACTAATCCGACGATTAACGCCCTGTCTACAATTGTTATTGTTGTTATCATACTCATTTTACTTGCGGTAAATATAGTACCTATTTTGAAGAAAAGTAAAGAAAGGAAATTTGAAGGATGAAGAAAAGATTTATAATTTTAATGGCAGTCGTTATGTCTATGTTACTTACGGCCTGCGCCGGAGGAAATAGCAGTGGAGAAAGCCAGACTGGTACAGGCAGAACCGGGGGAGCCACATTAAAGATATATAATGCCGGTGAATACATTGATATGAACTTAATTAGCCAGTTTGAAGAAGAATATAACTGTAAAATCATTTACGATACATTTGAATCCAATGAGGTTATGTATACGAAGATCAGCAGTGGTGAAAACTACGATATTATGATTCCATCGGACTATATGATTGAGCGTTTGATTAAAGAAGATCTCTTAATGCCCATCGATTGGTCACTGATTACCAATAAAGATAATCTCCTGCCGGAGGTAATGGACTTAGAGTTCGATCCGGGTAATACTTACTCAGTACCTTATTTCTGGGGAACTGTGGGGATATTATATGATACGACGGTGGTCGATGAAGCTGATCTGGCTGATGGCTGGAATTTGTTGATGAATGAAAAATATGCAGGGGACTTGTATATGTACGACTCGGAAAGAGATTCATTTATGGTGGCACTAAAAGCCCTTGGCTATTCTATGAATACAGATAATAAGGACGAGATTCAGGAAGCCTTCGACTGGCTTGTGAAGCAAAAATCTGTAATGAGCCCCATATATGCAGGGGATGATATCATAGATAATATGATCTCAGGTAATAAATCTATTGCGGTGGTATATTCGGGAGATGCTGCTTATATTATGTCAGAAAATGAAAATTTAGAGTACTTTACACCGGAAGAAGGCACCAATGTATGGTACGATGCCATGGTCATAACCAATACATGCCAAAATATCGACTTAGCCCATAAGTTTATGGATTTTATGTTGAGAGAAGATGTGGCATTGGCCAACACAAAGGCCGTGGGCTATACCTCTCCCGTAGCATCTGCCTTTGAGAAAATGAAAAATACAACATTTGCAGGAATCAGTGCTTATGTTCCGGACACTTCAAATCCTAATAATGAAATTTTCAGGTATCAGGAACAAGAAATTAAAGAATTATTTGCAGATCTTTGGACGAAGGTAAAGGCTCAGTAATTCACTTTTTGGACTTTTTTCTTGATTACTATTATATTTAATAGTATTATATAGAGGAATAGGATGAAAGGGGATGCTTATTTGAGATTCATTGGTTCTAAACAACTACTTCTTGAGAATGTTGAAGATATGCTTGCTAAACATATTACCGGTAGTGAGAAAGTATTCCTTGACTTGTTTGCAGGTACGAATGTTGTTGGGAATTACTTTAAAAAAGATTATACAGTTTATTCAAATGACTTGTTGTATTTTAGTTACGTTAATGCTAGAGCGATTATTGAAAATAGTAAAGAATTATTGTTTAAAGGATTGAAAAATAACGAGATAAACAATCCGTTTGTGTTTTTGCAAGAGAGTGCAGATAAACTAGATTTTGATGGCAGCCACTACTACGAAGAAGCCTATACTCCAACTGGGGATAGTATGTATCTTACAGTGGAAAACGGAAAGAGGATAGACTACATTCGTGAAACGATTGAATCATGGAAAAATGATTCGTGGATTACTGACGGGGAATACTTTTATTTATTATCCTCATTGATTGAGGCTATTCCTTTTGTCAGTAATACAACGGGTACTTATGGAGCATACTTGAAGCACTGGGATAAACGTGCGATCAAGCCACTTGAATTAGTCCCGTTAGAAGTAATGAATAATCAACGGGAAAATAAAGCCTTTAACGAAGACGCAAATGAGCTGATTAAGAAGTTGAATGTGGATATTGCGTATATTGACACTCCATACAACAATCGGCAGTACGCTTCTAATTACCATTTGCTTGAAAACGTCGCCAGGAATGATAAGCCGGTCCTTAAAGGGAAAACGAGGATTTTCGATTGGTCTGATTTGCGAAGCGACTACGCTATGAAACGGAATGCACTAAAAGCAATGAACGACTTGATTGAGAATATTAATGCAACTCATGTTGTTTTGAGTTACAACGATGAAGGGATTATTCCGATTGATGAATTAGTTGAATTAATGAAGAAATATTCTGTTGGCGGTACAGCCGATGTTGAACACATCAACTATCGGAAGTACAAGTCTAAAGTTCCGTCTAAAAAGGACGAACTGAATGAAACGCTTATTTATATTCAAAGGAACCCGATAAGAAAGAAAAAGATAGTCTTCACGGTTCCGAAAACAGCAGATACATGGAAAGTAAGCAAGAACGGATACATTAAAAGTCCCCTGAATTATATTGGGGGAAAATACAAGTTGCTGAAACAGATTGTTCCACTGTTCCCGGATAATATAAATACATTTGTTGACCTATTTAGCGGTGGCGCAAACGTTGGGATTAACGTAAATGCCAGGCACCATATTTTTAATGATATGAATAATCGTATTAATGAAGTGTTCCGCTATTTTGCTACGAAAACACCTGATGAATTAGTTGAGACAATCAAGGATAGGATTGATGAGTACGGGTTGAATAAGACCAATAAAGAAGCGTATGTAAAATTTCGTTCGAATTATAACGCCAATCCTAATCCGTTAGATTTATATGTACTTGTATCATATAGTTACAATTATCAGTTTAGGTTTAACAATTCAATGGAATTTAATAATCCTTTTGGCCGTAATAGAAGTCAGTTTAGTGAAAATATGGAGAAAAATTTACGGGCTTTTGTTTCAAAGCTTAAAACAATGGACGCAAAATTTATTGACGGATTATTTACTGACTTGGAGTTATCGGACCTTGTCGAAAATGACTTTGTATATTTAGATCCGCCTTATCTGATTACTACAGGAAATTACAATGATGGAAATCGTGGATTTGTAAACTGGGGAGAAGAGCAAGAACTTGCTATGTATGACCTTATGGGCCAATTGACCAGACAAGGCATTCATTGGGCTTTAAGTAATGTAATAGAGCACAAAGGACGTTCTAATGACTATCTCAAATCATTTGTTGAACATTCTAATATTGTCGTGAATTATCTTGATTACAACTATGATAATTCTTCTCACAACACAGTAGGTTCGGGAAGTGTTGAAGTGTTGGTAACGAACTATGAACCTACAAGGGGGCTGTCGCAACTTTAAACAGCCTCCTTGATTTTAACACTTACTTATCTTCTTTCATCTTCAAAATATAAAACCCATCATCTATCGCATCAATGATAATATATCCTCTATCATCTACGATGACATCCTCTGTTGTTGCATTTCTTGGTCCTGGAAATCCCGGGAAATAAGATTCCTCTGGCGCTTTTTCAGGATTAGGGGGAATAAAATATCCAAGTTCTTTGATATAGTATGGATCAGATACATCATATACCCTGAGCCCGGCATGGAAATAACAGCAATATACTCTGTCGCCTCGTTGTTCCAGCCAGGGTTTCCCACTCATTGGTTCATGTAAATTATGAGGTCCAAAAGGTCCGGGGGCATCTAATTGCATGACGTTAAAGTTTGGATATGGGAAGTCCTTTGGAACTTCAGGATATGGAAACTCTGCAATGAGGGTAGGCCTTGCAGGATCACTGACATCAACCATATGAAGATTGTTTAATGCCTGGGGATGCTTAATTTTGCCAGGCGGGAAGAACTGGAATCTTTCGCCTTCATTTGTAGCAACCACTAAGTCACGCCCTGGTAATGGAAGTGCGGTATGTGTTCGCGCGCCTGCCAATTCACTGGAAAAGGCGGGCATAAATTTAAGGTTTCCTAAACATTTTGGACGTGTCACATCAGCCACATCTAAAACATATAAGCCGTCGCCGCAATACCCCAAATAAGCCTTATCACCAATGACAAATGGTGGTCCATGCATCCAGCCTTTATCCATGAATGCAGGAGTGTGGGGCGCACTTGGGTCGAAAGTCCGTCCAGGATATCCGTCGGCATATTGATGGGGGGCCCACCATTTACCAACTTCAACAGGGTTCGTTGGATCTTCAATATCCACAATCCTATAAATCATGCCCTCAAAGCCTCTGCATTCACAAGAAAGATGAACATAACGGCCGCCGTTATACATGAAACGGTGAACACCGATTGAATGAGGAACGCCGCAATCCCAGTAACTCAAAAATTTTGGATTTTCAGGATCTTCTTTTAAACTGTAGATACGTATACCAACTTCACATTTTGTGTTTGCTAATTCAACCTGATCGACAATTGCGCTAGGACCGCTGCCGGCACTCATGGCAACAATCATCAGGTCATCCGCTATCTGAATCTTCGGAGACGTAGTGGTTGGATATTCATCGGGATCCACCAATTGAAAATGTTTCACAAATTCAGGCTGATATGGATCGGTAACATTGCTGATCATTACCCCTCTTTGGGTACCGCCAAAACAAGCACCATATAAATAATATTTATCTTCTTTTGTTTTATATAATGCCATTTGAAACATACCACAGTTTCCATCTAAGTTATTGTAAGAACACACTTCAAGGTTTTTAATAAAACCGTTGTTTCCTTCACCTTTTGCATAAAATACGTCAGACAATATCAACACCTCTTTCCTTTTTCTTAAAATATACCATTAGTTGAGCTTTAATGTAAAATAACTATTTGTGAATGAAGTAAATAACAAATTGGTAATGGGTTAGAAATAAATGTTGTGGAATTGATTATAAGAAAGTATACTATAAATAACTAATATCATTTTTGATTATAAAAAATGAGGAAGGAGCATGCCAATGAATGACCTGCAAGTAGAATATTTCTTAGCTGTTGCAAGAAATTTGAGTTTTACAAAGACGGCAGAGGAATTTTATGTGACGCAGCCTGCAGTAAGTAAGCAGATTTCTCTTCTGGAAAAAGAGTTGGAACTGGATTTATTTGACCGGACGAATAAAACGACAAAGCTTACCGGAGCCGGTCAGTTGTTTGTTAAATTCTTTGAAGAATCCATTAATGGTTTCAATCATACAAAATCGCAGGCAAAAGCACTGAATCAGAGCAGAATTGGGACAATCCGTCTGGCATGCCTGGAAGGCTGGAACATTTCTGGTTTTTTCCCTAATATATTAGCGATCTTTTCAGAAAAATATCCTAATATTCAGATTGGATTGGAATGTTATAGTGTCCGTGGATTAATACAGGCACTTAAATCGGATAAGTCAGATGCGATATTAACCTTAGATGATACATTAGATAATATAGAAGGAATACAAACGATGGTGCTCACAGAAATTCCTAAAATCATATTATATTCCAGTAAGCATCGGCTGGCACATAAAACAGAACTAGAGCCGGTAGATTTTAAGAATGAAACTTTTTTCGTCATGTCTGCCGATGAAGTATCTTACGCCGGTAATCTGGTGAAATCCTGGTGTGAATACTATGGTTTTGTGCCTAAAATTCAATATGTAAGAAGTATTGAATCCATGAACGCATGTGTTCAAAACGGTATGGGTGCTGCAATCAGTGATTACTGGTCTTGTGCAAGGGATAGTGTAGATTTCCAATATTTGAAGCTTGATACAAATCATAAAATCTCATTGGCATGGAAGAAAGATTCAAAAAACCAAAAGGTATATGTGCTTGCCAATGAGTTGAAGATTATGTTGGATCATTAAGTTTTAAATCCCGCGGATTTCTACATGGTTAATATAATGCAGCAGTATCTTTTTCATATCCGCTAACTCTTTTTTAGTATAGCCACCAAAAATAGGCATAATAACGTCATCTGTTTCTGTATATGACTGGAGATAATAGGCTCTGGCTCCACGCAGCCACCGGCCGATCCTCTCAATATCCTCTAAAGTATGTAATTGCTTGACAATTGTCGTCCTAAATTCATATTCCGTGTCACTGCCCATCAATAAGTCTGCGGAAAGCTTGATGCGGTTCAGATCAAGTGGCGTAATGCCGGCGGTTTTTGCATAATTTTCCTTAGAATTTTTTATATCCATAGCGATGTAATCAACTAAATTATTCTTAATGATGTGATTCAGATGGGTCGGGTCATAGCCATTGGTATCCAGCTTTACCTTATAGCCCATAAGCTTGGCATTATAAATAAAATCGCATAAATCGTCCTGGGTCAGCGGTTCTCCGCCAGTGATGCATAACCCTTCCAGCGCGCCCTGACGTTTTTCCAGAAATTCATAGACTTCTTCAAGGGGTATGGAGGGCAGTTTGTCCGCCTGTACAACCAGTGATTTATTATAACAAAAAGGACAACTAAAATCACAGCCGCCAACAAATACGGTTGCCGCCACGAGCCCTGGATAATCTGATAATGTTGTTTTTGTTAAGCCTTTAATCTGCATTAGAACCCTCCTGATAATATATTTACAGTATTTGCTATTTCCTTCTCCTTGTATTTTATCATAAAAGATATAGAAGTGCAAAAGTGTTTTGTAAATCATAGAAAAATAATGTATACTATATAAAGAAGATGAAGAATTTGAGGGATTCGAGTTGCAGACGGACGAGCAATATATGAAAGAAGCTATAAAGCAGGCCAGGAAAGCCGAAGCCATCGATGAGGTTCCGATTGGCTGTGTCATTGTATATGAAGGTAAAATAATTGCCAGAGGCTATAATAAAAGAAATAGCAAGAAAAGTACCCTGTCACATGCGGAGCTGATCGCTATTGAAAAAGCCAGCAGGGTAGTCGGTGACTGGCGCCTGGAAGGATGTTCGATGTACATAACGCTGGAACCGTGCCCTATGTGTGCCGGAGCTATCGTTCAAGCCAGGATCGACAGGGTCGTCATTGGAAGCATGAATCCCAAGGCAGGTTGTGCAGGCTCTGTCATAAATCTACTGCAGCTGGAAGGCTTCAACCACAAAGTTGAAATCACATATGATGTACTTCAGAAACAATGCGCAGATTTACTGACAGTTTTTTTTAGAAAATTAAGGCTAAATAAGAAAAAATTTGAACCTTGACAACCACCTAAAAAAAGGCTATACTTGTTGAGTAATTTAAAGATGTCATAAAATTTCCGTGCAGCCGGGGAGCTAGCGGTGTCCTGTACCTGCAATCCGCTACAGCAGGGGTGATATCTTGTCTGAGGGTCATACCTTGTAAAGCAGCCCTCTATAAGTGGCGTTGACGCCTGGGTCTTACGCAACGAAAACTTGCGAACCGTGTCAGGTCAGGAATGGAGCAGCACTAAGCAAGACCTTTTGTGTGCCGTGAGGGTGCCTGGGCCGAGTTAACTGTAGAGGTAACGTTTATGGGGATGATTCGAAGCAAGATGCACGGATTATAATAAAAGTACGCAGCATGGATTTCTGGCAATGAAGTTCATGCTGTTTTTAAAAATTATAAAGGATGTGACTTTGATGATGAGAATAGGAATGCTTACAAGCGGCGGTGACTGCCAGGCCTTAAATGCAGCAATGAGAGGCGTTGCAAAAACCCTCTATAATGTCGTGGAAGAAGTCCAGATCTACGGTTTTATGGAGGGCTACCGCGGATTGATGTATAATGACCATATTTTAATGCAGCCCTCAGACTTTTCCGGCATTTTAACCCATGGAGGAACGATTTTAGGATCATCAAGACAGCCTTTTAAAATGATGAGAGTCATGGGTGAAGATGGTTTTAATAAGGTGGAAGCCATGAAAGCTACATATCATGACTTGAAATTAGACTGCCTTGTGATATTAGGCGGCAATGGGACGCAGAAAACGGCCAATCTCCTAAAAAGTGAAGGTTTAAATATCGTATCTTTACCGAAGACGATTGATAATGATATTTATGGGACAGATATGACCTTCGGTTTCCAAAGTGCTGTTGACATTGCAGCTAATGCTATTGACTGTATTCATACAACGGCAGCCTCCCATGGAAGAGCCTTCATTGTCGAATTAATGGGACATAAGGTTGGCTGGCTGGCACTTCATGCCGGGCTTGCCGGAGGTGCGGATATTATCTTGTTACCTGAAATACCCTATGATATCGGAAAGGTTATTTCAGCAGTTAAGAAAAGACATGAAGAAGGTAAGCGCTTTTCCATACTTGCCGTGGCGGAGGGCGCTAAATCCATAGAGGATGCAAAACTTAGTAAAAAAGAACTGTCAAAGAAACGTGAGGCAAGCCCCCACCCGTCGGTCTCTTATGAACTGGCAGGGAAGATAGAATATAAACTGGGACAGGAAACCCGTATTGTTGTTCCGGGTCATACACAAAGAGGCGGAAGTCCCGTTGCTTACGACAGAGTTGTGTCATCACGCCTGGGAGCAGCCGCAGGGCGGTTGATCGCTGATAATAAATATGGCTATATGGTAGCCTTTAATGGGAATGAAATTGTACCGGTGCTTCTTGAAGAAGTTGCAGGTAGGCTGAAGATGATTGATCCCGAATCCTCCATTATTCAGGAAGCAAAAGATTTGGGTATCAGCTTTGGAGATTGATAGAAAGTAGGAAGTGAAAGTATGTCATACCAAGCCCTTTATCGGAAGTGGCGTCCGGGACGATTTGAAGATGTTAAAGGTCAGGATCATATTGTTACAACATTAAGAAACCAATTGATTTTGGATAGAATCGGTCATGCTTATCTTTTTTGTGGAACCAGAGGAACCGGAAAGACTTCGGTGGCAAAAATCTTAGCTAAAGCGGTTAATTGCCTGGAGCCTATTGATGGCAGCCCTTGTAATGCGTGTGAGATGTGTAAAACCATAAACGCTCAGACATCAATGAATGTGATTGAGATCGATGCTGCTTCCAACAATGGTGTGGATAACATCAGAGAGATCCGGGAAGAAGTAGAGTATTCACCCGCCGAGGGGAAATATAAGGTTTACATTATTGATGAAGTCCATATGTTATCCATAGGCGCCTTTAATGCACTGTTAAAGACGTTGGAGGAACCGCCTTCATATGTGATTTTTATCCTCGCTACAACGGAAGCCCATAAAATACCTATTACCATTTTATCCAGATGTCAGAGATATGATTTTAGAAGGATAACCATTGAAACCATTGCAGGACGCTTAATGGAATTAGCCAATGAGGAAGCCTTAGACATTGAAGATAAAGCGATTAGCTATATAGCCAAAGCTGCCGACGGGTCAATGCGTGACGCCCTAAGCCTTTTAGACCAGTGTGTAGCATATTATTTGGGCGAACGGTTAACTTATGATAAAGTCCTTAACGTATTGGGGGCAGTTGATACAGAAGTATTCAGCAGGTTGTTAAGGCATATTATCCATCAGGAATTAACCAAAGTACTTAAGCTGGTTGAAGAAGTCATTATACAGGGCAGGGAGCTGGTCCAATTTGTGACTGATTTCATCTGGTATTTGAGGAATTTACTACTTGTAAAAAATTCTGAAGATATCGAAGAAGTTTTAGAAATGTCTACTGAAAATATGAATATACTTAAAGAAGAGGCACAGATAATTGATGGGGATATGCTGATGCGCTATATCCGTGTTTTTTCCGAATTATCTGGTCAAATCAAGTATTCCAGTCAAAAAAGAGTGTTAGTGGAAGTGGCGCTTATAAAATTATGTAAACCCTCCATGGAACGGAATTTTGATTCGGTACTTAACCGCCTGATCCTTATTGAAAAACAGCTGGAGTCTGGAATTATACCTAAAAGCCAAAATGACATACCAGAAGACCCGGTGATTCTGCCGGCGATGGCAGAGCGTCAACCACAGGCAGCACCAGAAGATATTCAGGCTGTTATTCATAGGTGGGGATCGATTTTATCGGACCTGCCTACGAGTATGGCGATTATGCTTAAGACGGCGCTGATTAACCAGGGTCCTGATAATAAAATCATATTAGGCTTTAACGAAGATATGAACAAGAGTTATTTTGACAGTACTGCACATAAGGAGGAACTGGAGCGTGTACTTAGTGAGAAAGTAGGGAAGCGTGTTGAAATCATATCTCAGATGCTTGCTAAGGAAAGTGGAAATACACAGATTTTTTTTGATCCCAATAAAGTTAATCTCCAGGGAGTTGACATTGTCTATGAAGATGAGTAAAATCAATATAGAAAAATAAATAATCTGATTTCAAGGAGGATAATAGAATGGCTAAACGTGGTGGGTTTCCCGGAGGAATGCCGGGGAATATGAATAATTTAATGAAACAGGCGCAAAAGATGCAGAAGCAGATGGAAGAAGCGACAAAGGAATTGGAAGAAAAGGAAGTGGAAGCAACTTCCGGCGGCGGTGCTGTTACAGTTAAGATTTCAGGAAAAAAAGAAGTTGTATCTGTAAAGCTATCTGAAGAAGTTGTAGACCCTGGTGATATTGAGATGCTGGAGGATTTAATAATCGCGGCAACTAACGAAGCATTGAGGAAAGTTGAGGCGCTGTCACAGCAATCCATGTCTAAAATCACAGGTGGCTTAGGTGGAGGGCTTGGTTTTTAATGAATTTATACAGCGGACAGATATCAAAGCTTATTGAAGAGCTATCTAAATTACCGGGTATCGGTGCGAAGTCAGCCGGAAGGCTGGCTTTTCACATTATTAATATGCCAAAAGACCAGGTAGAGAGTCTTTCAAATGCAATTATAGAAGCAAAACTAAATGTGAAATACTGTAAAGAATGCTGTAATCTTACCGACCAGGAAGTGTGCCCCATCTGCGCAGATGACCGAAGGCATAAAAAGGAGATTATGGTAGTTGAAGGACCGAGAGATTTGGCGGCCTATGAAAAAACCCAAAAATATGAGGGTGTTTATCACGTCTTACATGGAGCAATATCCCCAATGCTCGGCATCGGTCCCGGAGATATACGTCTTAAAGAGCTTATGCTCAGGCTGCAACAGGATGTAGATGAGGTTATTATAGCAACCAATTCCAGTTTAGAGGGAGAAACGACAGCAATGTATATCAGTAAACTCATCAAACCTACCGGCATCAAGGTCAGCCGTATCGCCAGTGGGGTACCTGTAGGCGGAGATTTGGAGTATATAGATGAAATCACACTATTAAGGGCCCTGGAGGGCCGGGTAGAATTATAAGAGGAATAGAGGTTATTTTATCGTTTTTAAAATACCATTGGAAATACAAGTGATTAACCGAACTAAGAGATTAAATGCATGAGGCGCATCAAGGATATCAAAGACACCGGTTATTTCCAGATTGCCTACAGGAGGAAGCTTTTTCCCAACCCCTTTTCCTGGGTACAAAGGTCCGTTTTTGATTGTAATCAGGCCGGCCTGCCCTTTTTTACCCAATGCGGCATCAACAGCTATAATAAAAGGGGCGCTGTATTTGTTTTCAATTAAACGGTGATGTTCCCGGAGGTTTAGTGCATGTACCGGCTGTTCTAAAGAGCCATAAACATTTTTACAGCCATATTTTTTAAGAAGCGTACCCACGGCAGGACCAAGGCTGTCTCCGGGTACATTAGGCGTGCCGACACATAAAAAGACAAGTTCATTATTTCTTAAATTCAACATATCTATTGTCCTTTCTAGTTCTGTTTTAAAATGTGCTATCGGATTATCAGCAAAACTGTCAACCCAATGATATTTTTTAGTTTTTATTGAGTGGTACATTTATAGGATTCTCCTTAATCAACCAATTTATATTTTAGTTTTAACAAAATGCCATCTATTTAATCACTTATTCACGAATTCTTTAGAAAGATTATAAATTTATACTGACAGCTTTTGCTAAATAAATGAGATAAGATGTGCTATTATCCCTTCAAGGAAGGTGAGACTATGATAGAGGTAAAATATGACGAGGAGAAAAATAAATTAAAATTACCAAAAAATATCCGTCAAGTCGGTAAGCCTAACGATAAAATAAAAATATACGTCGAAGATTATGTAATTACATATATTAATCAGATAGCAGATAAATCAAATAACGAGCAGAAGTTGGCAATACTATTGGGAAAAATAGTAAAAAACAATGAAGTGGATATTGCATTCATTGAAGGTGCGCTGGAGGTTCTGGGGGTCAATATTCAGGAGGATAATATCTGTCTCACAACAGAAATATGGACAAGTATATACAACGAAGTAAGAAAATACTTTCAAAATCAAGAAATCGTCGGTTGGTTTTTAACCCGTCCGGGTAAATCTTTGGGGATAAATGAGAAAATAACTAAGATTCATGTGGATAACTTTCCAGGAAAAAATAAAACACTATTTATGTCGGACCCGATAGACAAGGATGAGGCCTTTTTTGTTTATCGAAACGGAAGCCTTGTAGGTCAGGAGGGGTATTATATCTACTATGACCGCAATGAAGCAATGCAAAACTATATGGTAGAAACTAAAAAATATACAGGCGAAGAGCCGGCCATCGAAGCAGCGAGTGTCGATAAAAAGAGATCCGAAGCCGCAAAGAAAGAACCGAAAGTCAAAGAGCTTAGGCAATTTAAGCCAAAGCCGCCACATATAAATGGATTTCTTAAAAATGCTATGAGTTTTGCAACCACGTTTGTGATTCTTTTTGCCTTAATCGTAGGCATAACCATGTTGAATAGGAATCAATCCCAGCAAGTTATTTCAAATAATACAGATAATACAGCGGCAGAGACCCAGAGCGAAGCAAAGGATGTGACTCCTGTGGAAGTTATCAATGGAAATGTCGAAGAAAGCCAAGTACCGACAGAAGCCGAGACCGAGTCTGTGGAAGAGACCCAGGTAGTTCAGGAACAGCAAAAGGAGAGTTCAGAACCTCAGGCAGTTGTCAATCAGGAGGCTCAGGCAGAACCCCAGACGTATACTGTACAAGCAGGGGATACTTTGGTGGGAATTTGTTATAAATTTTATAGCTCCATCTCCTATGTTGATAAAATCAAAGAATTAAACGGAATAGAAAATGTTGATCGTATTTATCCGGGAATGACGATTACATTACCTTAATTCCAATGGGCAATGATCCGAAGGCAAGAATGCTGCGAGGGGTCAAATACCACGCAAGCTTGCTTGCGTGGTATTTGACTTATCTTGCCTCATGTCGTATAATTTATATTGCAAATAAACACACGGATTTCATTGCATATAAACGATAAGGCAAAATAAGGTTAAGGTAGAAAATTATGTTAAAAGCTGCGAAAGAAAAATTGAAGCAAATCGGTACAATTTCAAGGTTTCGCATAATTATGTATGTCGGTCTTGCTCTATTATGTATTATATTGGTTGTTGGAATCATCGGGAAGCGTACTTTTTATGATTCATATACAGTAGTTAATGTGATCGAGAATAAAGACAATATTTCGGAAAATTATCAGGTTATTGGAGATAATCTCATTAAGTATAGCAGAAATGGAGCATCATATTCAAATAAAAATGGTGAGACATTATGGAACCAGGCTTTTGAAATGCAAGAGCCCAGGGCGGCTGCCGGGGGAGATTATGTAGCTATTGGCGATATTGGTTCGAGTGTGATCCGGGTGTTTAACCAGTCAGGCCAGGTGAGCGAGATCCATACCGAAAGCTTTGTGGAGAATCTGAAAGTTGCACGCCAAGGGATAATAGCGGCAGTATTATCGGATGGTCAGAGTAACTACATCAATCTATATGATACTGACGGCACCCAACTGGTGAATATTAAGGCTTCTTTAGAAGAAACAGGCTATCCTGTAGATATTGCATTATCCAATGATGGCAAAGATTTGGCCGTCAGCTATTTGTATATACAAGATGGCAGTGTTAAGACGAAAATTGTATTCTATAACTTTGGAACTTCGGGGCAGGAACAGAAGGACAATATCATAGGAACATTTGAGTATAACCAGTTGTTTCCTAAAGTTGAATTTGTTAATGACAGCCAAGTTGCTGCATTTGGCGAATCTGAGTATATTACCTTTGCTGTTAAGGGAGCACCGGAAATCATCACAGAGGTACCACTGGATACAGAAGTAGAAAGCATATTTTCAACCAGCAAGTATATTGGTTTTGTCTTCAAAAATGATGAGAATAATGATGAAGCAAACAAAACAGGAAAATATAAACTACAGGTTTATACAACTTCCGGTAAGCTTCATTTGGAGAAATATTTTGATTTTGATTATCAAACCATTATCGGATCAGAACAGGAGATTATCTTATATAATGAATATCAATGTGTGATGTATCATTATAATGGAAAAGAAAAGTTTAATTATACTTTTGGAAGCATAATTAAAAATTTTATACCATTAGCAACCCAAAATAGATTTATATTAATTGATGAAACTGCAATCCAGATGATTAAGTTAATGCACTAAGGGTATGTTGCTTAACCGCTTTGACTGTTTTTGAAAGGAAGACTATGAATATTATTTTATTAATCGTTATACTTATATTGATTTTAAGCGTTTTAAACGGATACCGGCAAGGCCTGATAAAGGCTGTGTTTTCTATGTTTACCATGATTATTTCACTACTTATAGCAAGTCAGTTAATGCCGGTCCTGGGAAAAGTCCTGCAAAAGACACCGGTATACACCGTCATTAATCAAAGCATTGAATCCACAATTGTGAGCAGCATAACGCTCCCTACCGACAAAGTGACAGAGCAGGTCGATGTCATTAATGAACTCCCATTACCAGGCTTTCTACAAAATGCATTAATTGAAAATAACAATTCACAAATTTATGATGCACTGGGAATTAATGACTTTACGGCATACATATCAAATTATTTAACTTGTCTCATATTAAATGCAATATCCTTTGTTATTTTGTTTATTGTCATTTTTCTCATATTAAAAATCATCGGACATACTTTGGATTTAATCAGTAAGCTCCCAATATTAAATGGTATCAATAAAATTGGCGGAATTGCCATAGGATTGGTAAATGGTCTTATCACATTATGGATTGCATGTGTTATCATCACAATATTTGCCGGGACAGGCTGGGCACAATACGTCTTTCAAGCCATCAATGAGAGTGCTGTCTTAAGATTCATTTATAACAATAACTATTTTCTAATATGGATAGCAAATATGGGGAGGGTTTTGTTTTGAACCCTATGCTATTCTTATAATTATAAAAACGAGGACGTTTCCTATGAGAAATGGTCTCGTTTTTAATTTGTGCATTTGTGGTAAAGGTAACTTGATGACAATAATTAGAATTCACAAATAGTAATCATGATTTAAGATAATAAATGTTTAAATGTTATCATTTTTAATAAATAATACTTGATATTCATTACAAAAATGTTTATAATTAACATAAATGAATTGAACGACGTGTGAATTAACATAAAATCATAATTATTATTAACGAAAATGTGAATGTGAGACGAGAGGGGAAGAGAGATGAAAAAAAGAAAAGCATTATCAACAGTATTGGCATTCGTTATGGTTCTAAGTACATTTCTTAGTTCTATAGGGACAATTACAGCACATGCGGCAACAGAGGGGGTGATTGCAGGCTGGGAATTTAGTGCGGCACCGGAAAATGTTTTGCCGGTACAAAACACCGGAGGAACAAATACCGGCACGTTAAGTACAAATGCAACTGGTACAATGGGTTATAGTGCCGGCAGTCTGAGCTATAACGCATGGTCTGTTAAAGCATACTGGGAGCTAAAGGTTGATACATCTGGGTATGAGGATATTTCTTTTAGTGCAAAAACACGTTCCTCTAATACCGGGCCGGCAAAGTGGCATTTAGAATATAGTGTTGATGGAGAAACCTGGACAAAAATAGAGGATAGTAATACTAGTATTATAAATAGCCTTAATCAAAATTATAATAATTTTAAACTACCTGATAATGCGGCAGACCAGGAAAATTTGGGATTACGAATAGTAGTTAGTGAGGATGTAACAGTTAGGGGAACAGATGCCACCATACCGCCAACCGGAGTGTCAAATATTAATAATATTTATTTTAAAGGCATATCTATTGGAGATGACGTGGAAACAGTAGCGTCTGTTACAGCGTCTCCAGATAGTGGCAAGGTTGAAGTGGGAACTTCGATTAGTTTATCTACCTCAACTGAAGGGGCATCAATCTACTACAATTTTGATAATGGAACTACATGGCATTTATATAGTGAACCAATTAATGTAAATTCTTTGCCACTGACTATTTATACATATGCTTCAAAAGATGATGTAAAAAGCGAAGTTAGTACATTTGATTACATCGAAAAAGAAGCAGTCAATATTAAAGATCCTATTACTGAGGATATGATTCCTGATGGCGCTTTACAAATCGATGAAGTTTATGATATTTATGATGGCAGTGCTCAGACGGCAACCGTTATAGGCCAGGTTGTATATGCTTATCCATCATCTCTAGGCGGAACGAATAATACGTTTATTATTCAAGATATAATAGGGGGACAAGTCTATGGACTTCAAATATATGATATCAGTAATGTAAATAAATATGCGATAGGAAATATTATTACGGTTACAGGAACAGTAAATCTTTATGGTGGCGTGATGCAAATATCCAATGTGAGTGATGCGGCCGTATTGGATTATGAAGTAGATAAATTCCCACCATTGGAAGTAACTATTGCAGAACTAAAAAACAGTGGAGACGATTATATTTCAAATTATATTGTCATTCGAGATGTGACATTAGGAGCATACTCTACAGGATCCTCTACCATTGATGATGGCACAGGAACACTGCCAATCTACAGGGGCGCCGCATATCCGGAGGGTGTTACTCAGGGTTCAGTTGTAGATTTGTATGCCGTATATACTAAATACAGCCCTACTTATCAATTACGTGTAGGTTCTTCTTCTGATTATGTTTTAGGAAGCGAAGGAACATTTGATACTTCTATTTCCTATCCGCTGGCACAATGGGCAGGGTCAGTGGCTCCTACGGAAGTAATAGTATATGGCGACCTTTATGAAGCCAATGATTATTTGAATACAGATGCAGAACTTACACTTTCTACAGGGAATCCGCCAAAAGCAGGAACAGGTAATTATCTTGGCTCAGCAGGCCTGACGGAAGGACATTATTATCAGCTTAAATTATCGTCGGAGTTATTGGGGAATCTTAAACTAAACTATAAAATGTATGGTTCTGCCACAGGACCTCGAGATTTTAATATTCTATATAGCACTGATGGATACAATTATATAAAGGTAAATGAAACAATGCTTTCGATAACCTCAGCGGCGACTTACCAGAATTTCTCTATAGGTTTGCCTTCAGGTGCAGATGATGCGGAAACTTTATATATTCGTATTCAGGTGGCAGCTTCCACTTCAATTAATGGAAGTAATATAGGGTCTGGCGGAACTAATCGTTTATCAGAATTAAGCATAACAGGAAATCCTAAGATAGGCGATGATATAGTGTGCATTCCGAAAGTAACGCCAGGATCCGGAGAGATCCTCGCAGGCCAGAGCCTTGCCATGACCAGCGATACTCAAGGCGCAGTGATTAGCTATTCTCTTGATAATGGAGCTAATTGGAATACTTATGATTCCGGAAACAAACCGGTGTTGGCCGCAGGGCAGCTTCCTGCCCGCCTTACTGTGAAAGCGGAAAAACCTGATTTAAGAGGAAGCTTAATAACTACATATGAGTATACACAAGCTCAGGTATCTACTGTAAAGGCAAGTCCAAATGGCGGTTCTGTTGCATTAGATTCTAAAGTAACATTATCCTGCGCTACAGAAGGCGCAATCATCAAGTACTCAAAAGATAATAAAGTTACCTGGGAGACTTATAGCAATTCTGATAAGATTACACTCAGTGAATTACCAGCGACTATATATGTAAAGGCTGTAGCAGATGGCTATAAGGACAGTGAGATTACAACATTATCTTATACACACAGAGAAAATGAAGAATATAATATCTATTTTGGACAGCTTCATTCCCATACTTCATATTCGGATGGAGCAGGAACCATATTTGAAGCATATGATCATGCAAAGGGAGTAGATACAATCGACTTCTTAGCAGTGACAGATCATTCCAATAGTTTTGACAACGCAAATTCTGCCTCACTTGCAAATGGATCAGTAAGTGAAGAATGGACTGAAGGGACTCAAGTAGCGATAGATGCCACAGACAATAACTTTGTTGCTCTGTTCGGCTATGAAATGACCTGGTCTAATGGTCTTGGCCATGTGAATACTTTTAATACTCCGGGATTCCAGAGCCGTACGCAGAGTGCTTATAGTACCTATAGTACCGCATTACAAAATTACTATGCGACACTGAAAACGGATACAAGCTCATTAACACAGTTTAACCACCCAGGTACGACATTTGGTGACTTTAGTGATTTCTCCTATTATGATTCTGACATTGATGATTTAATTACATTGATTGAAGTGGGTAATGGAGAAGGTGCCATCGGCAGCAGTGGATATTTTCCGTCTTATGAATATTATACACGTGCCCTGGATAAGGGCTGGCATGTGGCGCCATCAAATAATCAAGATAACCATAAAGGAAACTGGGGAGATTCCAATACTGCAAGAACTGTTGTATTGGCAGATTCCTTAACAGAAGAAAATATCTATGATGCAATTCGTAATATGCGTCTATATGCAACAGAGGATAATGATCTCAAGATAAATTATACGCTGGATGGGTATGTAATGGGAACCATCTTAGACGAAGATGCAGTAGGAGATACGGTAGAGCTTTCAGTTGATTTATCAGATCCGACCGATTCAGTCATTGGAAAGGTACAGGTTATTGTAAATGGCGGCCTGGTGGCAGCAGAGGAATCGGTGACAGGAAATGAAGATAAAGTAACCTTTAACCTAACCTCAGGGTATTCCTATTACTATATTAAGATAGTACAGGCAGATGGAGATATTGCCGTAACGGCGCCTGTATGGGTTGGCGCTGTAGAAGCAGCCGGAATATCCAGTATTTCTACAAAAGAGGCTCTGCCAATTGCCGGAGAAGCTCTGGATGTTGATTTAGTTCTATACAATAATGAAACAAGTCCTTTAGAAATAGATTCTATTTCCTTTACTGTTAATGATAAAGTAATTGAGACAGTAGATGTTACTCAGGCAGGATTGTCAGAAATAGCATCTTATAATACAGGAAGTTATAGCTTTAGTTATACGAATGAATCGGCGGGAGCAGTAAGTATTTATGTAACCGTGACTGCTAAGCTTAATGGCGTAAGTAAAGTTTATACAGATGTCCTTAAATTAAATTATACAATCCCTGAGATGGTTACTAAGGTAGTCGTTGATGGAACACATTATAATGATTATGTAACCGGTTATTATGGTGGAAACATGGGAGAATTCTCCAAATTGGCCGCCACAAATAATGCTCAGGTAAATATTGTTACAGATGAAATAACAGCAGAGACTTTGGCTGATTGTGATTTGTTGATTATCAGTGCTCCGGCTAAGAAGACAGGTACCGCCAATGCAGGCAATTATACGCCGTCGACATTTGAAGATGAATTTATTAATTTAGTTAAGGATTATGTAGATGGAGGAGGAACTTTGATAGTATGTGGATTGGCAGACTATCAGGATTCTACAACTGTACAGACTTCTACGGAAATGAATAAACTATTAGAGGCAATCGGTGCAACCTCCAGGGTAAACAGTGACGAGGCATATGACACTGTAAATAATGGTGGTCAGGAATATAGGCTATATTTGACCGATTATAATAAAGATTCTATTTACACCAACAAAGTTACAGATACGCAGACATATAGTGCATATAGCGGATGTACTATTTTGCTTGATGATACCGCGGTAGCTGACGGCACAGCAGAATATCTGATTAAGGGTCATGAGACAACCTATTCTATAGACAGTAGAGCGTATGACAATAACTATGTAGAAATTGAAAAAGGGAATGCTGTTATACTTGCACATGAAACACTTGATAGTGGCAGTAATATATTTTTAGCAGGAACAGTATTTATGTCTGATTTCGAGATAACAGCAGAACTTGATAATATTTGGGATGAACCTTACAGTAATCAAACTATCGTAGAGAATATATTGCAGACAGTAGCAGTTGAATTAGAGGTCAGTCCTATTGCAAAAGCTCGAGCAGGAGAAAAGGGAGAAGTATTTGCAGTAGAAGGATATGTAACGGCAGGTACGGCAGTAAAAGGAAATACTTTCTTTGATACAATTTATATTCAAGATGAAACTGCTGGTATTACAATATTCCCTTATTCGGTTGAAGGGGTTAAACTTGGCACAAAGATGAGGATAGTAGGATATGTAGATGAGTACCAGGGAGATAAGGAATTACAGGTAATTCAGGCTGTAATATTAGATGATGTGAATCTGAATGTCATATCCCCGGCCAAGGTATCAGCTGGAGAGGCCATGGATTATGACGCCTATGGAGGTTCACTCCTTCAAGTAGAAGGTGAAGTTACCGAAGTGACTATGAGTGGTAATGTGGTATCCCAATTTAGAGTAAAAGACGATAATGGTGATATAGCAACCATATTTATTGATGGGTATATTTATTCGGGAACTACCGGGACAAATAATATAGCTGAATTTGTTAAAGCCGGAAATACAGTATCAGCAGCCGGGCTTCTCTATCTACATCCAGAAGGAGATTCCGATGTATCAGTACCTTGCTTGAGGGTAAGGGATTGTGATGAAATAGTGCTTGTTAAAGCTGGCGGCTCAGGCGACGATGACTCAGCAGCTTTTAATAAGACGGATGCGAAAACAGGCATTAAAGTAGAAGCAGAGCCTGGAGTTGTAGCTACGGGAGCTGAACTATCGGTAGAGGAAATATTTTCAGGTGACTCTTATGATTCTATTAAAGAGCGTATTAGAACTAAAGTGGGGAAAGAAATAGAGAAATACATATTATATGATATCAGGCTGTTACATGAAGGCGAAGAGGTACAACCTAACGGCACACTGAAAATTAGTATTCCGCTGCCGGACGGCTTTACAAAGGACCCAAGCTTAATCAAAATCTTTCATCAGCATGGGGAGAATTTGACTGAAGTGGAATTCAAGTTGATGGATGGTTATCTAGTATTTGAAGTAGATTCCCTGAGTAAAATAGCTGTTGTGCAGTTGGCTGTAGATAGTGGAAAGGATGGCCAGGACGGAAAAGACGGACAGAATGGAAAGGATGGCCAAAACGGAAAAGATGGACAGAATGGAAAGGATGGCCAAGACGGAAAAGACGGAACAAATGGTACTGACGGCTCGGCTGGCACTAGTCCCGGGGGTACCGATAAGACTGCCGGCAAAAGTCCGGGAAATTCAATCAAGACAACTTCTTCGGCAAATAGCGCGAAGACGGGAGATGAAACTCAGATGTTCGTGTTCGTAGCTTTATTAATGATTTCACTGGGAATAGGCGGACTCGTTATATTTAAACGTCGAAAAAGTTAGGTTTAAACAGTTGGATAGGCAGTATGATGGGGGTGTTAAACACCCCCATGCTTAATATGTGGAGGATATAGTGAAGCATTTACGGTTTAAAAACTTAAAGTTAGATAATAAAAAGAGATCAAAGAAAGAATTAGTTATAAAAACAGCCTTAACAATAATAGCCATTTTACTATATGGGGCTGCTCTCTATTACGCCAATTATGACAAACCTGGATATTATACAACTACAGATTCAGGAATGGAATATGAGACTGCTAGAGTTCTTGAGGTAATAGAGGATAATACAGTGATTGATGGGACAACGGAGAATGTTCGCAGGGGAAATATGGTCTTAAGTGTAGAAATAATGACAGGAAGGTATAGGGGCGATATAGTTGAAACAACGAATTATTTTAGTAGTCTGTACAACGTGTATGTAACAGAGGGAGATAAAGCTTCCATACGTATTGATACAACAGGAGAATCAACCTATAGCGTGTCTATCTATAATTATAACCGTAAGGGGCTTATTATCGGCTTGACTGCATTCTTTTTAATGGTAATCGTAATAATAGGAAGGATGATAGGCCTAAGGGCAATAGTGGGTCTTCTTTTTACATTAGTTAATATAGTATTCTTGCTTTTGCCTCTTGTATTAAAAGGTTTTTCACCAATTCCTACAACGATTGTAATTTTAACTGTTACGACAATTCTCTGTTTTGTTTTGCTTGGCGGGATTCAACCAAAGACCATATCTGCAGCGCTGGGCACAATTTCTGGGGTAATAATTGCAGCCCTTATTGCATTTGTTGTTGGTGAGATTGGCCATATAACAGGATTTCATACGGAAGAAGCCGAAAGTTTACTTATTATTGCGACAGATACAAAGCTAACAATAACAGGATTGTTTATCTGTAGTGTATTGATTGCAGCTCTTGGGGCAGTAATGGATATTGCAATGTCGATATCTTCTGCCATTGAAGAACTTCATATTAATAGTCCAACTATGAAACAGAAAGATTTATTCCGCTCTGGTATGAATATAGGAAGAGATTCTATGGGAACGATGGCTAACACCTTGATTCTGGCACTAGCAGGCTCATCTATGAACATGATGTTGCTGATGTATTCTTACGGAGTAACATTTAATCAAATGATTAATACAGATTTTGTTGCGGTTGAAGTGGTGCGAAGTATTGCCGGAAGTCTTGGCATTATATTTGCGGTACCAATCACCTCATTGCTTGCTTCCATTATTATAGGTAATAATAAAATAAATAAAAGTAATTAAAAAAAATTTTAAAAAAATATTGACAGTCAAAACAAAAAATGATATTATACATAAGCTGCCTAAAACGTCAGCACGGAGTACAATACACTCCGATAAAATCAAAAAAAAATAGAACAAAAATTGTTGACATAAAAGTGTGAATATGATATTCTATATAAGTTGCACGATACTCAAGTCAGCAACCAGAACCTTGACAACTAAACAATAAAACAATCCCGAAAATTTGAAATAAACTTTGCTTGCGCACAAAGTGCGCTAGGGAAGAAATCAGAAGCCCGCTGCAAGCTCGCTTGCATAAGGGATCCTGATTTCTCCCCGTAATGCACGCCAGTGCATAAGCAAAGTGAACGAAACCGAACGAACTTGTTCGTGAGGTTTCGTCACAACCTTAAAGGTTGCGAGTCCTTACTCACAACCAAAGAATTTTTGATGAA